>BNJS01002700.1_pt1 | contig 208343 bp, 338 predicted proteins | sample 8540461 | NCBI WGS metagenome assembly BNJS01 (sample SAMD00202454, study PRJDB9452) | human saliva metagenome | isolation source: human saliva | place: Japan
TCGGAAGGCCAGAAATGTCCAAACCCAAGAGAAGAAGGCAACCCACACACAGCAACAAAAACCAAAACCCAAAACAGACCCAAACAAAAGAGTATTCAAGGCCAACCCCAGGCACCCAAAACACAACACACATCCGGATCAGAACCACACGAACCATCCAGCCAAGCTGCCCACCCAAGCCCACCACCCACAACCACCACCACTGGCACTGGCTGACCAGCCTCATTCTAGGCAGGTGGCCTCCCAGTGATTTCAGCCCAGGTTCAATAAAATGAGAAAAAGACCAAATAAAGAAAGGTTGAACAAACCAGAACAACGATTATGACATCCCCTAAATAGACAAATGAACCAACCCAAGAGGCCTCAAGAATATCTGATAAAGAGACCATGTCTGTCTGCACCAGAGGAACAGATATATTAAAGATTAACCAAAATATAATCGATATAAAATAATGACGGAACCACAACACCATATCAGCACAATCCAGACGAACTGAAAAGACTATTTGAAATGACTACCGATATTCTATGAGACCATCCAGCGACAGGACATGTTTGAAGGTACCATAATAAAGAGTAAACAAGACAAAATATTCACTGACAATGTCGGCTCCACATTAATTTCCAGGCATGACCGCACGTTGATTACAGGAATGAGCACGCAACGTCAATTTATCCACCAGATAAACGCCCAGAATAAACCAGATCCATCGTTCAACCCGCCTTTTTTCTCCTCCCGCGCAAACTCATACCACCAACCGTCCAGACAAACCTGGCAACCACCTCGCGTAGAGGACATCAACCACTGATAAAGACACATCATATAAAATAAACAAAATAAACAACCGAATAACCTGAACCACCATCCCAAACACAAATGAAAAAAATATATAAATAAGAACCAACTAAAGAAAAGAAATAATAATATAATATCTATAATAACATAACACATAGTTTGTCCACAAACACAACAAACCCCTGAGGCGATGCCAGGTTCCTGCCAACCAAACACTGAAAAGCCGTTTATTTTGGAACCATCTTGAACAAGGACGAAATGAAGAATAAACAGATTTAAATTGAAATTGAGGAACAACCTCTGGGAGTTATTGATGATCACCATACCGACTTTACTTATACTGTAGAACAGGATACACCAGCGCATTAGCTGGCATTTGTTTCAGGAGAAGATGCCCTTATTATTTACAGACCAAAGAGATTCGCCCTAAAAGTTCATAATCCAGGCAATCCCGCACACATACCAACACCGACAATACGCTGGATTGTTATCACAGTCATTAGGCATAAAAACAGGTTTGACAGGCTCGTCAATTGCGTGGCAACAGCCATCATTTGATACCGCGAAATATTCTCATGACTAGAAGCGTTTTAACCAAACCCGAGTGCGTAGTACGTATTTTACTGTCGCACTTTCGACAACAGCTGCGCCTCATCAGCCGTTATTGATACAAGATGAAAAGGTTGACAAGAATCCGGAATTAGAAGTATCAATACAGATAAAACGTTTTATTCTATCAGTACCGCCAAGCAACTCTAGGAACTTCTAATGTAACCAGCTCTGAACCGCGTTATGCACACCTTCTGCTGGATTACCCTTACTTTCAACATTATTTTCACCATTATTATCAGTCAGCCGCACCAGCGGCGATTATTTTACCGCCGCCAATTTATAATAGTTGAGACACTACAAATTATTGCTAAATGATTTGTCGCGCTCTGACTCAATATTATCCCAATGGCATCTGCAGTTAAACAGAGATCAAACAACAGTCATCTTTCGTAAAGAAGGCACTGCAGATTAATTGGGCTTAATGAGAATAAAATCATTTATAATGATTTTAATAAACTATAAATTCATTAAAAATATTATTTAATAAGATATTATTAAACATATAAAATAGAAAGAGGTCAAATTATGATAAAACAAGGATTTATTAAAAGATGAATTAGACATTGTTAATGCAGAATGTTACCAAATATAGAAGAGGAATGAAATAACGTCAATAAAAATTTAATAAAACTAAAACACCAAAACTATATAATGAAGGAAAGAATGATAGAAACAAACAAAATTATCTTGACAAGAAAATATACAGCATTGAAAGATAGATAAATAGTGGAACAAACCAACTGATATCCCAGCACAGCATCGGTAGAATTAGTGCACAGCCAAATCAAACGATAAAAATGAAAGCAGATTTAAAGTATTGCAGATATTTTAGATAAATTGAAAAAGAAATATAACCAAGTTTTTAGAAAATGAAAATATAATAAACGAATAATGATCAAGGTAATCAGTTGATTTAAATTAGTGGTTGAACTGCGACGGTTCACCTGATATTAAGAACACCGGAGGCATCAGCAAGTAACCGTATTAAAGCTGCATGTAGATAAAGGCTCCATTATATTTCATTAATTGCGTTTTCCCGATGTTGGTGCCGGGGAAAAATACTAAGAAAAAGCCAAAAAGAAAAGTGTCAGTTTACAAAAAGATCCTAAGAAGTTCTTACTAAAGAAACTGTCAAAGAGAAACAAAACCAATGGCCAAATCAAGAAAAGATAAATATAATGAAATGAAACATGAGAAATTATATAAGATTGCTACAATTAGAAGCACTGAAGATTTGATGGAATACTATGAAGTTGATAAATTAGAATGGTGAAATGAGTTCAACATACTGTAAGTGCTCGTATCATCCTCTTCTTAATCATACTTTGTATCCTGCTGCAATATTGCAAGAAATCTTTCATTTTATAGTATACCGCCAATCAGTATGAATTAGCAGGTGGTACTTGCGAATATTGGACATGAAATTTCTCATGCTTTTGATAATAATGGAAAGTGTATGGTGAAATATGAATTTATTTGTGGTGGGATAAAGAAGATTATATAAAATGTGAAGAGAAAAACTCGTGAAATGATAGATCTGCTTTGATGGCATGTACCTTTTGCAACGTAAAACGTAAATGGAAACTTGCTGTTTCTGGAAAATATTGCAACGGATCTTGGTGGTATACTTCAGCTTAGCTACTGAAACATTGATTAGAAAGAAGAGTATTCTTTAGAAGGAATATTTTATGACTGGGCTAAGAATATGGAGAAGAAAAGCACCCCGAACATTTAAAGTTTACTTAAATATTGGATGTACATTCACCCTGGAGAGTGAGCAAATATTGTACCTCAAAATTTAGAAGATTTTTATGAAACATTCAAAATTATAAAGAGGTGATGGGAATGTATAGAGAAAAGATAAAAAGAATATTAATATAGTAAAATATGGTCTTAGGACCATATTTTTTATAATATATTGACTATAAAATTAAATTATATGTTAACATTAGTTGTAGTTAAATTAACTACAACTAAATTTCTTGAATACTAGAATTTAGTATAAATAAAATATTATAGGAGAAGGTATGATAGTTTCAAGTAAGTTATCAGTATAGTATACATATACTATACATATATAAATATAGTAAGTGCACAAAAGTTACATCAGAGATATTATCTTTAGTTGTAAATTAATTCAGTTAATATAGGAAAAATATTGAGAATTCTTAAGGAAAATAAGATTGTAGATATAAAAAGTGGAGTAGGAGGACTATTTAATACACCTGAAGATATATCGATTAAAGAATTATTTGATATTTTTCAAATAATAATATTTTTAAATTACACACAATGCAAATATGAAATGTTTAATAGGTAAAATATATCAAAAGTTTTAAATTTTTGAGATTTAATAGAGTTGAACTTGCAATGATATGAATCTATGAATAAAGCATAAGTTTAAAAGATATATATAAAGATATTAATATGATAACAGAAAAGGAGAAAATATAAATGATAGAGTATAGAAATGTTTTCTTTATGTTGTAAAGTTAATAGCATATTTTAAATGATTTAAATTTTAAAATAAAATGATGGAGAGTTATTTGTACTTATTGGTCCAAGTGGAAGTGGTAAAGACTACTTTAAAAATTAATAAATAGATTATTAGAGCAAAGTATGGTGATATATATTTTAATGATAAAAGATTAAAGGAATATGATTTACGTGAATTAAGATTAGACATAGAGTTATATATTACAAGAAATAGCACTATTTCAATTTGACTGTCTGAAAATATAGCTCTTATTCCCTGAAATGATGAATAAAAAGAAATAAGGACAAGATTTTATTAAATAAAAGTAGGATTAAATCCAGATGAATATGAGTTTAGATATCAAGAGAATTATCTGGTAGAACGTCAAAGAGAATAGGAATACTTAGAGCAATAATAGCAAGTCCAAAAATTTTACTTATGGATGACACTTTCAGCACAGTCAATAAGTAGAATACAGCTTCAAGATTTAATAAAAAGAAATACATAAAATTGGAATAACTATATAGTTTTGATGACACTGATATACAAGAAGCAATTAAATTGGGTGATAGAATTTGTATAATGAAAAATGGAGAAATAGTACAAATTGATGAACTGAAAAATATTAAAAATCCAATTAATGATTTTGTGAAAGAATTTATTAATACAAGGGTGGTAGAATAATGGATGTACTAGATATACTTTTTAGAAAGAAGTATGAATTATTAAAAGCTACTATAGAGCATTTTCAAATTTCATTGGATCATTAGTTTTATCTATAATTATTAGCTCTACCATAGGTTTTATCTATATATAGATATACAGCCAGTGAACTTTTACTTCAAATTACTGGAGTTTTCCAAACTATACCTTCTTTGGCATTATTAGGACTATACCATTTATGGGAATAGGAGAACTACCTGCAATAGTTGCCTTAGTTATTTATAGGATTTTTCCTATACTACAAAGGTGCATAACGATTAAATTCTATAGATCCTGCTTTAGAAGAAGCAGCAGAGCCCTTTGAATGACTAAATTTGGAAAAATTTAAAAATTTGAGTTAGCAATATCATGCCAGTTATTATGCTCTGGTGTAAGAACATCGAGTATAATGATAATAGGAACTGCCATTCTTGCTGCAATAGTTGGTGCTGGTGGACTGGGTAGTTTATACTTCTCACTATAGATAGAAATAGTACTGGATTAATTTTTAATTGGTGCTATATCTTTCGCTTTTATTGCTATAATTTTTGGTTATTTAATTAAAAATTAGAAATACAAAAACCAAAAGTAATCTTTTAGTATATTCTTAATTTATTTACAGCTTTAGTTGGTAGTAGTTTTATACCTACAATTTTGTTGCTGAAAAGAGATAGCAATAGCAGGTAAGCTAGGTGCTGAACTGAAATATTAATAAATATGTATAAACTGTTAGTTTGAAGATGAAAATGATGCTAGAAAGAGAAATCAAAAGAGATTTTGGTGAAAACAACATTTTCTTTATGAAGCATTTAAAAAATGGAGTATTGATATATCCTGGATTTACAGGAACTATGGCTACAAGTTTATTGAAAGATATTCCAAAACTTTCCAAATGATTCTGAGGGAAGTGTATAATATTGTAAAAAGATATGATCATATAAACAGGATAAATTAATTTATTTTAAATCATAATGAATATCAAAATACTTACGCTTTAGCTGTTAAAAGAGAATATGCTGATAAGTATAATTTTAAAAATATTTCTGATTTAAAGAAAATAGAAAAACAATTAATTGCGAGGCTTTACTTTAGGAATTTGACGAGTAGAAGATGGTAATATTGGACTTAAAAATGTATATGGTTTTAAAATTTTAAAAAGTTAAAACCATGGAGCCAAGTTTAAGATATGATGCTATTAAAAATGGTGATGTTAATCTTGTGGATGTATATTCTGCAGATAGTAAAATAATCACTAATGATTTAATTTTACTTAAAGATGATAAATCATTATTCCCCACATATCAAGCTCGCAACCTCTATTAAGAAAGAAATAGCTAAAAATACCCAGATATTATAAAAAAGTTTGAATAAACTTGGTGGTAAAAATAGAGACAGATGAGATGATAAAAATGAATTATTTAGTAGAAGTAGAAGGTAAAAAGTGCAAAAGATGTCGCATTTGAATATTTAAATAAATTAAATTTATTAAAAATAAATAAAATAAATTATATGAATTTTATTATCTTTGTAAGATATCCTTTAAAAGTTGTATAATAAAAATAAAATAATAAGAAAAGAGGAAGTTTAACTTGAAATTAATAGATTATTCTAATAAATAAATTTGAACAAGAAACTAGAGAAAAAGGTAATAAAGTAATACCTAGTCCATATACTGTTTTTAATAATGGATGATGATTTACTTAGAATAGTACAAGAAAGAAAAATGGAAGAATTAACACAAAAAGAATTGTCTAAATGGATATTAGAAGTTGTAGTAGAAAATATTTAAATTATTTTTGATAATAAGGAAGATGAAAAAGTAAAGAAGGTTATGATTTATTTAATAAGTATCTAGAAGGTAATATTTCTAATATTGAATTTAGAAAGAGGAATATTAAATGTGTCTAAATTATCTAAAGAATCAAATAATGAAATTTCAAAGTATGCAACTCAGCATTTTATCAAGCAACATCTACATTAAATCAGAGAGCCAATGCAATAGCAGCAAGTGATAGTTGCATTAAAAATAACAAAATCTTTTATATGAAAATGATAGAGAACAAGTAAGACTTGAAAGATTAAGACAAATAGATTTAATTAAAAATATTTATGTAGGAGGTCTTATGTTAGAAAATAGATTTAAGTTATGATGTAGAAAAATAATAAGGAATATTTAGATGAAGATAAAAGTATTAGAATTTACTAAGTTTATAGTAAAAGGGTGAAAAAGGTGAAGAATTTGATAATAATGATTATTATGTTTCCCTTTTAGTAACAAATAGCAAATAATTATGTACATAGAGATTATGGAGGCTAAAAGATATGCCTGCCGATGTAATTTCTGCGTATAATGAGACTGATAATTTTGGACCTGTTGAGGGTAATTGGAGATATAAGTAATATCACAAGATAGGAGTAATAGAGCAAGCTAAAGAATATAATCACAGTGAAGAAAGAGAATTTTTATTATGTATTATGTCATGGTTTACTTCACATACCAGGATAGGACCATATAGAAGAAGAAGATAAGAAAATTAATGTGTAGTAAAGAAGAATACTATTTATCTGAATTTAATTTAAAGAGATTAATGATGAAAAGAAGAAGTGAAATAGAAAGTTTTAATAATGCAATAAGAGGTATAATTAGTGTAGTAAGGTGAACCACATATGAAGTTTCATTTTATTTGCTCTATAATAGTGCTAACTTTATCATTTGATAGTTGATATAACAAAATATAGAGATTATTTTTAATAATAATGATGATAGCAATGGTTATAACTGCAGAATTATTAAATAGTGCTGTAGAAAAATTGTGGATTGGATATCGCCTGAATATAGTTTAATGGCTAAGTATATAAAAGATGTGGCTGCAGGTGCTGTTTTAGTAAGCATGCTTCGTCTAGCTGTAGGATATTTAATATTTTTATGATAATAGCAGTATATTTTAATGGAGATAACTTTATTAAACTATTTGGTCGAATAGGTAATATTACATTAATAATATTAGGAAATTGTTTCAATACTTGTTATAATAATTAAAGCTCACTATCAAAGGAACTGCACTTTGAGGAGGGATGCCGAGTGGACACTCATATAGCTTTCTTTCAATATTTGATCAGTAACATATATGACCAGATAATACACGTATAGATGTTTTGGTGTTTTTGATGGCTTTTATTGGTTGCACAGAGTAGAGTTAAATCAAAAATACATCATTAAATGAAAGTGGGGTGGAGTTTTAGGGTTTACGTCGTAGTTTAATGATGTATATGTTAGCATATTTTGATCATAATAATCAAATTAAACTAGAATAATTAATAAATTAAAGTATAATAATATATATAAGAATAATCTAGAGGAAAGATGAAAACAATAATATACGGACATAAAAATCCAGATACTGATACAATATGTTCAGCTTTTAGCTTATGCTGAATTAAAAACTTTACTTGGAGAAGAAGTGAAGCAAGACGTTTAGAGTGAATTAAAATGAAGAAAACTAAATTTGTTCTGAGTACTTTGATAGAAGGCTCCAAATTAATAGAGAATATACCAGGTAAAAAGTAATACTTGTAGAAAGATCACAATGAAAGAACACGAAACAGCAGATGGATTTGAGAAGCACATGTACTAGAAGTAATGGATCACCCACAGAGTAGCAAATTTACAGTGTCTGATCCTTAAAAATGAGACTTGAACCTTATGGTTGTACAGCTACAATGTACTTGATATGTATAAAGAAAAGCATAAATTACCGACACCAGTAGCGGGATTAATGCTTAGCGCTATAGTTTCAGACACTTTTTGATTTAAATCACCAATGTACACCAAAAGATGTAGAAAGAGATGAAATAAAATTAGCTGGTATAATTTTAGAAGTATGGATTAGAAATGTTAAAAAGCTGGAACAAATTTATCAAGAGACTGAAAAGAATTTATTAAATATGGTAGTGAAAATATTTAAGTTGATAATAGGGCAAATGTCAGTAGCTCGAGTTATATACAGTTAACGAAGAAGAATTATTAATAAAAAGATTCTATTATGAAAGAAATGAAAGAATTAGAAAAATTTTGATTTCAGTATTATTTATAATAACTAATATATTAACTAATGATTCTTTAGGAATAGTTTACGGAGATAACTTAGAAATAATAGAAAAAGCATTTAATGGAAATATTGAAAAGACTTAATAGTATTAAAAAGGTTGTTGTGGGAGAAAGAAACAAGTTATACCAATTTTTAACAGAAGCTATAAATAACAGATAATATATAAATGAGATTATACGTTTTTGTATAATCTTTGTTTTATAATTAGTAATTTAGTAAGAAATAACCGATTAGAATCATATTCTAATCGGCTGTATAATATTTAGTGTCTTTATTGTATATTATATATTTACTCTTTTATTTTACTTTTTATAAACATCAGCTTGAGTACCGTATATGGTCGTATACCATTTTTCCAGATCTTATAACACCTTTTGCATCTACTTCTTTCCATCTATTATCATCAGCAGCTTTTGAAGGATCTTTTACTGTAACTCTTAATCCTAGTTATACACATCTAAATTTTCTATATTTTTCAACACCACCAAGAGCTAACTATATTATCACATCATCATTAGTTTTAGAATTGAAATCTTTTCTTGTATATAGTTCTATTTTCCACCTCTCTCACCAGTGCTGCAAAGTTACGTAATTATTAGAACCTGAATATATAGTAGTATATGATAGCATACAGGTCCTAAATATTACTATCCAATAATAACTGTTTTAGCTGGACCTTGCAATAGACCAAGAGAATGTAAAGTCTATAATTCCACGTGAGAATGTTATATACCTACTGCAACATTTAATACATACATTAACATGTATGAAATACCTTTCAAGTATTGCATGAACTACATACAGCAATGGTGCAACAAATAGGAAAGTAAATCTATTGGCTCTGTAATTCCAGTTAAGAATGAAGTTAGAGCGGCAGATATTAGCGTATTCCTTTGATTGCAGCTTTATTTTTATCTTCTGCAGTTCTATACATAGCAAGAGCTGCAGCTGGAAGTCCAAACATCATAGGTAAGAATCTACCAGTCATAGTCTTAGCTTGCAAGTGAACTAAAGTGTAGTTATAGAAGGATCTGCAAGTTGAGCAAAGAATATATTTTGTCCACCTGCAATCATTTTTACCAGCAACTTCTTCATATCCTCCAAGTTGAGTATACCCTAAATAATGGATATATTGCATGGTGTAATCCGAATACATTTAGTAATCTCATTGAAGCACCATAGAAGAATGTTCCAATTGCTCCAGTTGCCGCAAAATAATTTCTGCCTTAACAATAGCACCAAATACTGATGGCCAAATGAATGGGAATATAGCAGCTATTGGTATGAAAATAGTATAGTTATAACTGGAACAAATCTATTACCACTAAAGAATGCAAGATAATCAGGCAATTGTTTATCTCGAATATTTATTAGTTATCCAAGATGATACTAGTCCTGTTATAATACCACCAAATACTCCTGTTTGAGTATGAATATTCCAAGCTCTCTAGTATATAAAGCAGCAACTCCACGAGCATTGAAAGCTTCACTTAATCCAGACTTAACTAAAGCATCAATGATACAGAATCAGGTGTTACACCTTGGAAAGTAATACAGTATTAATTACAGTATGGAATAATAAGAAACCTATTACAGCTGATAATGCTGCAGTTTCTTTATTTTTATTTGCCATACCTATAGCAACTCCTACTGCAAATAGTAGTGGTAAATTAACAAATGCGAATGCAATCAGATATTTGAAAATAAAACCAACAAATGATTTAAAAAGTACCTACTTGTAAAAAGTTAAGTTATAAGTTTCGATCAATACTTTGTTTGTAAAATGATCCACCTACACCAAGAAGTATACCAGCCATAGGTAAAACAGCTATTGGAAGCATAAATGATCTACCTATGTAACTAGCAAAAATTTACCTTTCATGTTATCTCCTTTTTCAGTATTTTTATTTTATTATTAATAGTATAACTCAATTTTTACTTTTTCAAGATGGACATAAAATTTAGGGTTATGGTCTAATAAATATTATTGAATATGAAATAATAGTTTAAGTCTATACAATATATTTATATTGACTTTAATATGATTCTAGAATATAATTAAAATCATGGTTGAATTAATTGAAAGATAAATGTATTAAAGTATATATTTGATAAAAATTTATTTTTCATATTATTAAATTTTTAAATTGACAATAGATTAATTGGAATGGTGGGTATTTATGAGAATGATTAAGTCTTGATGGTGGTGGACTAAGAGGAGTATACACTTTAGAGATATTATTAGAAAAGATTATGGAATAGAGTTTCATAAATATTTTGATATAATAATAGGTACAAGTACAGGATCTATAATAGCAACTATGCTAGCTTTTAGGAAAAACCAGAAGAGATTATGGAACAATATTTAAAAACTTCAAATGAAATTTTTCCTGGAAGAAGAAAGAGGTAAAGGACAAGGTGGATTTCTTTTCTGCTTCATATAAAAATTTCAAAACTTGAAAGTACTATAAAAGAATATTTAAAAGATTATAGTATAAATGATATTAAAACTAAAACTTATTATTCCAAGTATGAATTTAAGTGATGTTAGTATTAGTATATTTAAAAGTTATGAACAAGATAATGATCTTATGTTAGATGAAGCTGTTATTTCATCCTCAGCAGCACCTGGATTTTTGATCCATATGAGGTTGATGATAAGATGTATATTGATGGTGGAATATTTTCAAATAATCCATCACTGATAGGTTTTTCTGAAGCTTTTTAAATTGAGTTAGAAATATAGATGATATTAAATATTATCTATAGGTACAGGGTATAATAAAAACATTTTAGTAAAGAGGAAAATAAGTAATCAAAAATATAATATCAAGATTTGGAAACTTTGGTGGAATGTTATCATTAGGTTTTAAATAGATTTTTGGAACAACTGAAAATGATAAAGGTTTACTCGTAATAGGCGTTTCCTTTGTTTAGTGCAACTATGAAAAACTGCAACTCAAAAATGTTGATTATATTTTATCTAATATGTATACAAATAAAAACTATGTTAGACTTAATGAGGAATCAATAGGATTAAAGGTTGATACTATACCATATGAATTGGTAAATCAGCTTAATAGTTATACATATGAAGAAGAGTATAAACCTAAACTTGATATTTTCTTTAAAAGATGAACTTAACAAGAAATTGGATGATTTGATTAAATCTAAGTTTTTGAGGGAAGTAAGGAGGAATGATGCAAATAATATATTGGATAGTAGCTATTATTATAGCAGCTTTTGTAGGTAAAGGAAGTAATAATAATATTTTTAAGTTTTATATTAAGAGTAATATTTATAGTTTTTTGTCTATCTATAATTGTTGCTTTTATCTCCTTTTTATAATATTTTTAATTATACTATTTTTCATATTTAGAGGTAGATTTATTAAAAGTTAATACATCAACATATTATACAAATGAAGATTTTGAAAGATTTAGAAATCAATATAATCAATATAATCAAAATAGGCAGTATGATAATGTATTTACTCAGTCTAATTTGAAAATGAAGTAGAAAAGGCTTTGTTCAGTTTTTGATGTGAATAAGGAAGATAGTTTTGAGAGATTAAGAAAAAGCAAGGAATAAATTGATGTAATTAAATGGCATCCTGATCGTTATCAAGATAAAATAGATAAAGAAAAAGCGGAAGAAAAATGAATGAAATTAGTAATGCGTGAGAAATCATTGAAAGATATCATGGATTAGACGAAAAAGCTAGAAGTTAAACTTCTAGCTTTATTAATTTTTAGTAGAGTAGTTAAAGATCTAGCTCTACTTTTTAGTTACTAATAAATCATCTTCTATCTAACCCCTGCATAACCTGGTATGTATATTTCCTGGTTCAACTCATTATAATCATACCTTCTTCGAAGCTTTGATTCTTCTCATCGATAGTAGAGGAGTTTCATATAATCTCAAGACCCAAACAATGTCCTAAAGAGTGGACCAAATATTTTTCATCTTCACCCATAAAACTCTCTAACTATTTTATCAACATCTTTTCCTCTTATTCCTGATTTTAAAGATTGACATCCTAATTCATTTTGCTTTTTCTAACGGTTTCCTACAAATTTCAAACATTCTAGGTTCTATTTACTCTCATAAATACTATGTTCTTGTTATATCGTTGCATATCCATCAAGATAACAACCATAGTCTATAGTTATAAATTCATTTTCAATTATTACTAGCAGCTCCATGAGGCACATAGCAGATCTTTTACCACTAGCAACTATTGTATCAAAAGATGTTCCAGCTGCTCCTCTTTTCTTTGATTATATTCAAGAATTGCAGCAACTTCTATTTCTGTCATTCCAACTTTAATTTCAGGCAAGCTGTAATTAAAGACCTCAGATATTTTTATAGCTCTATTTTAGCTATTTCTTCAGCTGTTTTAATTTGTCTTGCTTTTTAAGTAAATTTTGGAGATGCTTTTATAAGCTCTGCAAAACTAAATTCTTTCTAACTGTTCATATTCAGAATATGAAAGTGAAAGATTGTCTCATACCAAGTTTTGTTACACCATCTGCAAGTTCTATAAATTTAAGTTATGGTTTTCATTATTATCTTCATAAATTTAAAAACCATGAGGCACAACTTGATTTTTCAGCTTGCTCTGCATATTTGAAAGTCAGACAAAAATATTTTTCCATTTTTAGTAACAAGTGCTATACCTTAGTACCAGAAAATCCAGTAAAATATCTTTTGTTGTAGTAATCAGTTAATAATAATCCATCAACACAAGATCGTTTTAAAATTTTTATCTAGTTTATTCATGTATTAAACCTCCATCTTTCTATTTGAGTATATTATACATCATTTATAAAAGAAAAGTGAATAAAAGAATTATACCTGTTTGGTACAATTCCCTCAATTCTATAAATACAATAATATTGTAAATATAGATGTGAAAATAAAATATATTGTTAGTAAAAGTTCTATAAAATAGGTAAAAATTATCGTTTATTTTTATTCTACCTATTATAAATATGTTATTAATGATATAAAAATATTTGCATTATTTTCTAAAATTACCAATATTGTTGGTGCTATATTTTGTATTGAATTACTAAACATATAAGCTGTAGTTGATATTATTTCAAAAATTAATGTGGTATTATTAAATTATTTAAAAATATCAAAAAGGTTTTTAAAATTAAAAAGAATACACTTACAGATACGTATAGTGTAAACGCTATTAAGATATTAGATGTAGTCAAACATAATATATTATCCTAACTTTAGTTAAACTTTTTGCATTTCCCGAAGCTAGTCTAGCATTATTAAACACGTTGTATATTTTGGCTCAGGCGATTTTATCAGCGAGTTTATAGTCTTAACTTTATCAAGTAAGAATGGAGTAGTGTCCTTACCTTAATTCCTTTTTGATCAGCTTCAGCTATTGCATCATTAATTGCGTTATTAATTGTATCAAAGTCCATTGCATGTTCTTCAGGAATAGGATTAGCTATAACCACCCACCATTTAAAACCTAAATCCCTATTTAGTCTGAATTTCAGCAAAATTTTTAGGAGTATCAATAGCACAATCTAAATTGAAACCACTTTTTCTTGTATAGAATGCAGGTAATTCTTTTGTTTTATAACCAAGTACTGGTACACCTTTAGTTTCTAAATATTCAAGAGTTAGTTTAAGGGTCTAATATAGACTTAGCTCCTGCACAAACTACAGCAACATTAGTTTGTCCTACTCTTCTAAATCTGCAGATATATCCATAGTAGTTTCCTGCGTGTCTCATGAACACCACCCATACCACCTGTTGCAAAATACTTTTTACACAGCAAGAGATGCAATTAACATAGTTGTTGCAACAGTAGTTGTCTCATCTAATTTAGTAGCTGTTATATGGCTAAATCACGTCTCTACTAACTTTGGAACACTTAAACCTTCTTTTACCTAATAATTGATTTCTTCTTCAGTTAAAACCAACTTTTAATTTACCTTTTAATAATCCTATAGTTGCTGGTACAACACCACTTTTTCTTAGCTAATCTTTCAACTTCTAAAGCAGTTTCAACATTTTTAGGGTATGGCATACCGTGAGAGATTATAGTTGATTCTAGAGCAATAACAGGTTTATTTTGAGAGATAATGCTTTTGCACGATTGGATTGATTTCTAAATATTGTTTCATTTTTCCTCCCAAAATTCTATAGTATTAAAAATACTTTTCATAGTATCATTTAAAATATTTTTGTTTTAAAACCTTTGAAACAAGTTCCAAGATTTGTAACATTTAGTATAGACATGCTAGTGCACATTCTTGCCATTTTCTCTATATTAAAATTATTACATAAAGAAAAGCAACTCCTGTTGCAAATGAATCACCTGCACCAGTAATATCTACAGCTGATATTTTAGGATTAGATATAGTTTCATTTTATCCTTATTCATATAGATACCTTCACTTCCAAGTAGTTATAAAATACATTAACAACACCTTTATCTAAAAGTATTTCAGCTGCTAAATCTTCAGTACTTTTAATTTCAATATCAGTAATGACTTCTATTTCTAATTTATTAGCTTTAAGTAGTGGAAATTACCTAAAATTCCTTTATTTTATAGCTTTTTAGTAGAAACTAGGTCAATAACTGGTTTTTTTGTGTACTTGAAAGATATTCTAAACATCTTTATTTAGATTTGTACCAAAAACAAGTATGTCTGATTTTGAAATCAAATCTTCCTTAGTAGAAATGAAATCTTTATTAAATTTTCTAAATATATCCACTGCAATTTACTACCTTCATTTCATTTCCTCGTTTTTAATGCCGATAAATATATTTGAGGTTAAGGTGTTTTCAGACTTTCATGCATCACCCATCCACGTAACTTATTCATGTATTCCTACCCCTGAATTCCTTGGAAAATTATCATCACCCTAAATTGAAATTAATTTTAGTTTTGTATATCTAACCTTGCAAGATTTTAAGCTATATTTCTTCCTCTCCTCCAGAGCCTTTTGCTGATACCAGGTTAGAGTCATATAGATTAAGTTTGGTTTTGAGAAAAGGCCTTGTATGTCGATATTGGAACCACCAACTACACAAATCTATAGAACCACTCGTTTAAATCTATACAAGATGTTATCACAGAAGCTTTAAAGAGTCAATTTGATATAGGTATATAGTTGAATAAATGTAAAAAATAGTATATTAATTTAGTGAAAGAATGATAAAAAACTTTTTATTAATACCGGATTTTATGAAAATAATTCATGAAAGTATGAAGTTAGAAAGATTATTGCGATATAAATTAATTACAGAGCCTTTAAATATATATACTAGAATCCTAACTTGGAAATAGTTTTTTGAAATATGTTAAAATAATAGTATCGATTGAGAGGTAAAATGATAGAAAATTTTTAAATTCTACTAAATTTGTACAAGATTTAGTTAAATTTGATGATGAAGAAATTTTGAAATTAGAAAAATTCAATAGATGAAAAATGTCCTATAATTACAAGAGATGTTTTAAAATTTATGATATTTACTGGCAAGTAGTATAAAAAGCACAAAAATATATTAGAAATTGGAACGGCTGTTGAGTTATTCTAGGAATATTTTTAGCTCAAATGTACTAAAAAGTAATAATGGAAATTATAACTATAGAAATAGATGATGATAGATATGAAAAATCAAGATTAAATTTTGAAAAATTTAATTTGACTGAATATATAAATTCGATTAAAGGAGATGCATTAGTTGAGTTACCTAAACTTGAAGGGAATAATATGATTTCATATTCATAGATGCATCTAGAGTCAAAAATACAGAGAATTTTTGAATATTCGTATAAAATGTTAAATGATGGTGGTCTAATTTTTATAGATAACATTATGTTTAGAGGATATGTTGCTGAAAGTGATATACCTAAAAAGATATAAAACTATAATAAATAATTTAAAAAGCTTTCATAAAGTATTTGAATGATAATACGGATTTTGTATTATTACCTTATGGAGATGGAGTAGGATTAGTAAAAAATAGGAGGGAAAAATGAAAAATAATTTTGGGTTAGTTTCAGTTACTTTTTAATTTCATGTTCAACAACAGAAGAAACTAAGAAAGGAGTATATACAAAGAATACAACTCTAAATATGAATTGAATTTTGATGAAACAAAAAGAAGGTGAAATAACACTAATTAAAAATAGAAGATTTAGAAAAAGATCAGAAGTTAAAGATATACATAAAATAAATGAAGAAAACTTCAAAAATTGATAATGAAGAAATTTTATCAAATGAAAATTTAAAAACTAATGTATTTTGATAGAAATCAAAGAGTACTTAATAATAATTTAAAAGGTGTTTGGGTGGCAGCTGTAGCAAAGACTTGATTTTCCACATGACTTCAAGTGCAGAATGCTCAAAAAGAGCTAGATACAATAATGGATAATGTTAAATCTTGAGGGTTAAATGCTGTATTTTTCACGTTGAGACCTACAGCAGATGCTTTCTATTTATCAGAAAATGAACCTTGGTCTATATATATTTAACAGGCACTCAAGATAAATATCCTGGATTTGATCCTTTAGAATATGCAATAGAAAGCTAGCACATAGTAGAGGACTTGAATTGCATGCTTGGATAAATCCTTATAGATCATCAATAATTTAGACTTAGATAAATTATCAAGTAAAGTGTAGTAAAAACATCCCTGAATGGATATTTACCTATGATAATAAATTTTATATGAATCCTGGAATCAGAAGTAGTTGAGATATGTTTCAAAATGAAATAGAGTATATAGTTAGTAAATATGATATAGATGGATTACATTTAGATGATTATTTCTATCCATACCCATCAGCTACTTCAAGTTTACCTGAGAAAACGTAGATGATAAAGAATACGAAATATATGGGAAAAATCGATAATAAAAGCAGATTGGAGAAGAGATAATGTAAATAATATGATAAAAGGAATTTATCTGTATCTGTTCATAAAATTAAAACCAGGAATATCATTTGGAGTTTTCTCCGTTTTGGTATTTGGAGAAATAAAGGATAATGATTTAACAGGATCTGATACTAAGGACTTCAATCTTACGATTCTCTTTATGCAGATAGTATAGAATGGATGAAAAGAAGGATGGGTTGATTATATAGCTCCTGATATATTGGAAAATAGGACATGAAAAGTAAAGCCGATTATTCAGAAACTTAGTTAAATGGTGGTCTCAAAAGCACGTGATACAAATACTGCTCTATATGTAGGATCAAGGGACTATAAAGGTTAATGAATGGGAAGATAGTGAAGAAACAACTAAACAATTAAAAGATTAAATGAATCTTATCCAGAGTTAAAGGAACTATATTCTTCCAGATATGAGAACTTTATTAAATAATCCTAAGATATGTTAGAACAAATTAAAGGAAAATTTAAAAATAAAGAAGGAAAATATGGAATTTAAATTAAATTCAAAAATATAAGCTAACAGGAGATCAACTGAAGGCTATAAAACAAATAGTTAAAAATATAAAAATGGTATAAGTGATCAAATATTATTAGGAGTTACAGGAAGTGGAAAAACACTTTTACTACTAGCTAAACGTTATAAAAGAATTAGGGCGTCCTGCACTAATTATGGCTCCAAATAAAATACTTGCAGCTCAATTATATAATGAGTATAAACAGATTTTTCCTGAAAATGCAGTCGAATACTTTTGTTTCATTATGAGTTATTATCAGCCAGAGGCATATGTACAATCTACAGATACCATATATGAAAAAGATGCAGCAATAGATGAAGAGATAGATAAACTACGCTGCAACTGCTGCTCTTTTTAGAATAGAAAAGGATGTAATAGTTATATGCTTCTGTTTCTGCTATATATGGATTAGGGTCTCCTGAATTCATATTCAAGATAATAGATTAATATATTTAGATGTGACTAAGAATGAGTTATACTAGAGAAAGATTAATAAAAAGCTCTTTAAGTTTTAAGATATGAAAGAAATGAAATGGTATAGCCCAGAAGGGAAAGTTTTAGAGTTAAAAGGTGATGCATTAGATATATATCCTATATATCAAGATGTAATATATAGGATAAGATTTTTGATGAAGATATAGATTCTATTTCAGAATTACATAGCATTTGACTTATAAAAAGTAAGAGATGTAAAAGAGGTTAAATCTTATGCCAGCAACACACTATTTATCTGAAGTTAGAAATAGTGTATTAGTTGAAGAAATAAAAAGATTTAGATATTAGAATAGAAGAGTTTTGAAAAAGAAGGTAAAATACTGTGAAGCTCAAAAGAGATAAAACAAGAACAGAATATGATATTGAAATGATAAAAGAAATAGGATATTGTAAAGGTATGGAAAGAATTATTCTAAGATGTTAACAGGTAGCAGGAGAAGCGCCATATACTTTATTAGATTATTTTCCAGAAGATCCTATAGTATTCTTAGATGAGATCTCATATTATGGTTCCACAAATTGGTGGAATGTATAATGGAGATAGAAGTAGAAAAAGAAATGCTATGTAATCATGGATTTAGATTACCTTCAACTTTAGATAATAGACCATTAAGAAAGTGATGAATTTTCTTTCTCTAAAAGTAAATCAAGTAGTATATGTTTCTGCTACACCTAGTGATTATGAATTAAATGAATCAGGGATGAGATGGTAGAATTAATAGTTAGACCAACTGGTATAGTTGAACCGACTATAGAAATAAGACCTACTGAAAATCAAGTAGATAATTTAATGGATGATATAAATGAAAGAGTGAAAAGAGGAGAAAGAGTCCTGTTACTACTTTGCACTAAAAAAATGGCAGAAGAGTTGACTAGATTATTATACTGATCTTGGGTATAAAGAGTAAAGATATATGCACTCTGAAATTTCAACTATAGAAAAGAGTTGAAATTGTTAAAAAGGACTAAGAAATGGAGAATTTGATGTATTAGTTGGTATTAAATCTATTAAGAGAAGGTCTTGATCTTCAGAGGTTACATTTGGTTACCAATACTTGAAGCAGATAAAGGAAGGTTTCTTAAGATCAAGAAGATCTTTAATACAAACTATGGGACGTGCTGCTAGAATGTTAATGGGCATGTGCTTCTTTATGCAGATAGAATAACTAAATCTATGAAAGAGGCAATTGATGAAGTTGATGAAGGCGTAAATTTACAACAAGAGTATAATATGAAAAATGGTATAATTCCTAAAAATGTATATCTCATAGTACAGAATCTTTATTGGAATATGAGAGAAGTAGAAGTACAGCCGTTAAGAAATTTAAAAATACTTTTGAAATTGAAAAAGTTAAAAAGCTAGAATCTGGAAATGATTTGCTGATAATTATCAATATGAAGAAGCTATTGATAGAGCGTAATAAAAAAATAAATAAATTAAAAAGTGAAATTATTGGAGTTGATGTAAATGGATAAATCTTTTTATGCTATAGTAAATGCTAGCACTTGTAAAAAGCATATAAAAATTAAATGATATGATATAGAAGATTAATTTATCGTGATCTTTGTTAGCTGATAAAATTAGAGTGGAAAGAATAGAAAGATAGTCGATTCAATGTTTCTGGACAAGATATTATGGTACATCACTAAAGAGTGTTTTGGTTTATAAACATTTGGCATTAAAGATGAGATTCAAAGATGTTGAGTTTGCTTTTGAGTAACTGACTCTTTTATCAAGTGACAGTGAAAGCTTGTTAAAGACCTCTTCTTATTTTGTTTAAATAACAATGTATATCCTACAAGGATATAAGGAAGAATATATGCGATTAGTGAGAAGGCAGATAGTAAAAGTATACAGTGGGAGAAAAGTATCAGATATTTTAGAAAATGTACTTTTCCACACTTATGAGTTTAAAATCTATATATATAGATAGAAGTGAGATATCAAATATATTACATGTATATCAAAAATCATGAGGCATCTGTATTTTTCTTTAAAGATGATGACAGTATAATTAAATCTAGCAGTGTGGATATATAGATGTAAAGGAAATATACCCAGACTGATTTAGTAGAGGAGACAAAAGGTGGAAGTTTTAGCATCTGTTTCTTATTATAAACCTTATGGTACAATTACCCTTTTTACAGTAGAAAAGATTAAAGCTGATGGAGTTAGGACGATTAATAAAGCAATTAGAATTAAGACTGAAGGTATAGAAAAGGATATTTTAGTGGTAGAATAAAAGTATTCCATATCTTGTTAAAGAGTTGTAGGTACAGCTGCTACTTGGAGGTGCTGCTATACAGATATTATCAAGACTATACAACATGAGGATAAATGACATAGATATATTTCTTTGCTCCTGTCAGAAAGTTCCAGGAGTGGAAAGGGCTAGGGAGAAACTATGAAGCCATAAAATATTTTGCATCAAACTAATACTAGTAAATGCAATTTAGATACTGTCCAGTAGTTTGGAAGGGTGAGTATGAAGAATCTTTGGAAGCGTTCGATGGAAGCGAGAGTAATAGAAGCTATACATGCAGATTTCAAATATATTTGTAGTATCAGTCTGCTGGTCATGTGGATCCCGAGCACACTTCTTTTCAGATTGTCTAACGCTGATTACACGATCCTTCAGCTCCTACTCAAGCTGCTTGAAAGCTTTGAACGTATTTTACGGTAAAAGATGTTAAAGAGTTGTATAATTTTAAAAATAGATTAGTATTATTAAATGTCGATATTCATATAAAGATAGAATTAGCTAGTCTAAATTCCAGTATGTATTAAAATTTTCTAATAAATTTCAATACGTGAGGATGATTAAGATTCTATGATTTAGAAGATACCGAGGCAAAATATATGCTTTGGGAGTATAGAGCAACAAGTATTGAATAGAATTTGGTACTATTAAAGGATTAGAGTAAGTTTAAATAAAGATTGTTGATAAATTAGGAAAAGATAGAAATATATATCAGTTTATCTAAAGACGTGTAATAGTACATGTTTGATGTGTTAAGAATAGAGAAATTGAGGGCGAAAAATTATCTCTATCTCTTCCTAAAGCATTCTAGATGATATATTAGAGGATTTAGTAGTATAACGAGGAATTAAACTTGGTAAAGGATTGTAACATCAGAAACTAATAAGATATTACAAACTGGTGATGATACGAAACTACATTCATAACAAAAGAAAATAGAAAGTGTAGTTAAATGGAGGATAAAATGAAAAAGAAAAACTATTTATCATGTGAGAATATTTTATGGAAAGTGCATCATCCAAACTGCAAAAAGTAAAGATCCTGTAACTCAGGTTGGAGCTGTATAGTAATGGATGATAAAATAATAGGTATAGGATATATGATTCCCTAGAGGATAATGACGATAATATGCCTTGGGAAAAGAAGGAGTGTGAGAAACAAAATATCCTTATGGTTCAGCTGAATTAAAATGCTATACTTAATTTCAAAGCTATTAAAGATGCAATATATATACTCATTTTCCTATGTAATGATGTGTAAAAGCTATCATTCAATCGAGGAATTTCAAAGTAGTATATTTTCAGATGAAACATAAAGATGACAGTACAAAGCATCTGTTCGTATGTTAGAAAAATGCTAGTATAGAAAGTTGAGATTGAGTTAAATAAAATGTGATATAAATTTAGAGATTAATAAAAGGGAAAAATGTATTTAAAAAGCACTAGAATTAGATGGGTTTAAATCTTTTTCAAATAGACAATACTTGATTTTACACGTGGAATTACAGCTGTTGTTGGACCTAATGGAAGTGGAAAAAGTAATATATTAGATGCTATATATGGGTTTAGGAGAACAAAGTTATAAGAGCATAAGAGCAGCGCAAAGTAGTGATATAATTTTCAGGTGGTAAAATAAACGTGCCTCAAATTTTTGCAGAGGTATCACTAATTATTGAAAAATTCTGATGAGATATTTAGATTATGAAAGTGATGAAGTTAAAATAACTAGAAAGAATCTGAAATGGTGAAGGTGAGTATTATAATAATAAAAAGAGCTAGACTAAAAAGATATACATAATTTATTTATGGATACAGGGTATAGGGTAAAACAAGCCTATTCTATAATTGGTCAAGGTAGAGTAGAAAGAATAATAGGTTCAAATCCTAGAGAAATTCGTGAAGTATTAGAAGCAGCTGGAACTAAAAAGCTAAAATTGAGAAAAGAAGATGCACTTAAAAAGACTTGAAAATGTTGCAGAACTGAAAAGAGTCAGTTTTTATTGAAAAGGATTTAGATAATAGAGTAAAGAGTTAAAAATGAATCTGAAAAAGCTGATCTATATAAAACTATAATAGAAGATATAGAAGTATTAGAAATATGTTAGATGAATTTAATTTAGTTAAATTTGAAAATCTAGATAAAAGAATAAAAATAGAAATGAAAAGTAAATTAGAAATAGAATTAGAAACGAATAGAAATACAGAATTATCTGAGTTTAATAACAGAAAGAAATACAACATCAAGACAGAGTTGAATGAATATAAATCAAAAGACTAATTTAATATATGGAAGAGTTGAAAAATAAAAATAAATTAAATAATATTAAAACAAGAAAATCTAATTTTGAAGTTAAACTTAATGAAAAATATTGTTACAGATAAACTGATAATTGATTTAAATAATCAAAAAGATAAATTGAATCTATAGAAATTCAAGAAAAAGATACTTTTATTGAATTTGATAAAAAGCTAAAATTAAAAGAAAACTTGAAAAATGAAATAGAAGATATAATAATAAACTTGAGATTATCAATAAACAAGTGAAGAAAAAGATGATGAATTAAGAAATATTGAAGTTGAAATATATAGCTAAAAATATCAAATGAAGAACTTGAAAGAAAATTAAATTATCTGAAAAATAATCTTCAAAAACTTTACAAAATGAAAAAGAATGAAAAACGATATTAAACTTAACGGTCTAAATTTAGAATTAGACTCATTAACTTAAAAAGGATGAATTTTCTAAAAAGTTGGAGATAGTTAAAAATAAGAGAAAGATAAGATAAATTTAGATATTCAAGAACTTGAATATGAGAAAAATAATATATCCAAAAATATTAATTCATATATCATAAAAATACAAAATATTAAAATCTGAAATAATATCTATGCAAAAACAATAGAAGAAAACTATTTTTACATCGACATTCTACTAAATATATTTTAAATAAATATAAAGAAATGATGGAAATGTAATAGATAGTGTTTCTAATTTACTTTAAACTTGATGAAAAAGTATTTAACTGCAATATCTGGTCTTGCAGGTACTTTTAAATGATATAGTTATAAATGATTCTAATAAAGTTAATATATATATATCAGATTTGAAAAAGAAAAATTGGAACAGTTTCTTTCTTACCTTTGAAATATTATTAAAAATTATGAAAGAAATGTAGTTTTACCCTAAGATTGATGGAGTAATAGACTTTTTGCTAAAAATTTAGTGAAATATTAATTCAAAATTAAATCTTAGACATCTTGATAACATATATTTTTGGGAATTCTATAGTAGAGGATAGTATTGAAACAGCTAATAAAGGTTATTAAACATGGTTTAATGATAAAGATAATAACTCTAGATGGAGATATATTCTCTAAATCGATGGAAGAGTAACTGGATGGATTTAAAAAGAATAAAGGTTGACTTAACATTATTAAAAAGATGAGTTATATAAATAAAGAAAAAGAGTGAAAAATAATATAGAAAATTTAAAAGTGAAATTAAGTGATAGTCAATATGTATTACAGAAATATATATATGCTTTAAAAAGAAGAACTTTCAAGTATATCTGAAAAATGAAAATATATGTAAATTTAAATGATGTTAAAAATAGTATAGAGGATGTTAATTATAAAATATCTTCAATTACATAGAGCAATTAAAGACTATAGAATATGAAATTAATGAAACAGAAACATTCTATTAGTTGAAAAATAAAAGATAAAATAGACTCTGAATAAAGAAAATATTAAAAAATGATGTGATATTAGATGAAATATTTGATATTAAGCAAGATTTAGAAATGGAACTTGCTAGTGTAGGTAATATTAATAAATTGAAATAAGAAATTAAATAGGATTAATGTTGAATATGCTGTTTTAAATGAAAAATATACAAATATTTAAATAATAAAAAGATATTAAAAATTCAATTTGATATTTTAAGTAAAGATATTGATGAAATATTTGCGTTTTGAAAATGATAAAGATAAATTATTTGAAAGATTTGATTTAGATTATCAGAGATATGAAGAATTAGTTAAAAATATGCAACAAAGAAAAAGAAAATAGTAAATAATGAGAAATATTTCAAAAGTTTGAAGATTTACTTAAATCGATAGATGAAAAAGAACATAATTTAATTAAAACGAGAAATGAATCTTGAAAAAGAACTTATAAAAAGAAAGTAATTTATCTGAAAAATTAGCTGAAAATATTATTAGAAATTCAAATGATTTAGAGAATACTTTAGAGAGATATGAGAATAGAGAAGAAAAGTGTTGAGAATATTAAAAATAGTGATAAATACTTTTAATATCTACTGAAGAAGATATTATAACTATTAAAAAGATATATCTTCATTAGAATATAAGAAAAATAATATTGGATTCAGTAAATCTTTCTTCAATAGAAGAGTATAATATAGAATTTGAAAAGACACATATATATTATTAGAGCAAATGAAAGATTTAGAAAAAATCTTCTATATCTATTAAGAGATTAATTTCTAAAATAGATGATGAAATGAGACTAAATTTTCTGTATGCATTTGAATGAAATTAAAAATAATTTTAAATATATGTGCTCTAGAAATATTTTTATGGTACACGAGGTGATATTAAACTTACAAATCCGGATGATATTCTTTCATCAGGACTTGAATTAAGTGTTAAAATATAAAAATAAACCTGAACAAACCCTTTGTTTACTTTTATCTGGGGAGAAAAAAATCTATGCTTGCAGTTTCATTTTATAATGGCATATTTATGTTTAAACCATCACCATTTTACTTTTCTGATGAAATGAAGCAGCATTAGATGAAAGAAATACATAGTAGAGTTATTAAGAAGATTTATAGAAAAATCTCAATTTATCCTTATAACTCATAATAAAAGAGACTATGAAGGGGCGAGATAGACTATATGGTGTATCTATGAATAAAGAAGTTGGGGAATCAAAAATTGTATCTGTAGATATATATAGAAAAGGTGATTTAATGAAAAAAGTATACCTACTTATATCTTTTATACTATTTCCATTGCTATCATTTACAGTAGAAGTATAATGATAAAAGTAAAAATAGTGTAGTAGAAGAAGTTGAAAAACGAAAAGTAGTGAAAAAAGGTAGGACTAAATAATATACTTTAAATTTAAAATTTGATAAATATTTTAATAAAGATTTTAATCATTTTGTTTATTTTGAATAAACAAACAGCATTTAAAAATCTTCAGCAAACTCTAAAATTCTAAAAACGTTAAAAGATATTAAATAAAGGTACAAAGAAATTGCATATAAGGTAAAAGTTATGAGGCAAAAGATAAAAATGAATGGTATATGATAATTGTATAATAAAAAATATAGCATATATTCCTAAAAAATTCTGGTATAATTAGAGCGTTTAATTGGCAAAAAGCTGTAAAACTGGGTAATGCAATTAATATATTTATAGAAAGATACATTAAATGAAGGTAAAAAGATATATATATATAGATGTATATAATTTAGTACTTCAACAGATGATAAAGCTGATAAATATGGTAATCCTGATAATCAGAGTATAAAAAGCATATACAGATAAATTGAGCTTTTATTAAATCTAGCTGATAGATCACTATTTACTATAGTAAAAAGAAGATTCTAAGTTTGTATATATAAAAACAATGGCTTATGGAGAAGAAATTATATAAAATACCTAAGAAAAATAAAAGATATATAAGAAGATTAAATATAAACGGATGATGTTAATAAAGTTTATTTATGTTGATAGACATAGTCAAACACAAGTTACTATAGAAAGAAATAGAAAACTGGAGTGTTTAATGTTAACAATGTAGGGATATGTAACTACTGGTTTATCAAGTGGGGCAGGATTTTGTAACTCCAAGAGGAATATATACCGTTGCATATACAAAACCAGTTATGCCATATACTTCAGATACAGATCCCAAAAAATAGTAGGTGATGCTAAATATGCTATAAGATTTAATGGTGGTGCTTATCTTCATGGTATTCCTTCTACTTATGATCCTAAAGAATCAAGAGAAGAAAGAAAAATTACAGCTCTCATTTAGGAACAATACCTTTATCTCATAAGTGTGTAAGAAATGAAGATGATTCAATTTATTATTTATATAAATGGGTTAATGGTAATAACAAAAATACAAAAAAATCAGGATTTACATATCCAGAAGAAAATGTTATAGTAATAGTTGACTAAAAAGTTTAGGAGATAATATATGAAATATATATATAAGAAATACGCCTCGTATATAGCTACAACTATTTTAATGATAATATCGGGGCTTATTCAAAGCTTATTCTATTGAGGGTTTTTATAAGACCTTCTAATTTAATAACAGGAGGTTTTACTGGATTAGCTTTATTATTTAATCAAAATTTTAGAAAGAACTAATTTTTCAAAGTTCCTGTAGCTATATTATTAATCATACTTAATTTTTCCTGTTGCTTTGATGTGTGCTAAGGAAATAGCAAAAATTTGTTTTTATTCATTAGTTCAAATTTTTCTGTTCTTTTTCTTTAGAAAAATTACATTTTGAACCATTATTTAATAGTATAGTTTTAAATATTACTATAGGTGCAGTAATTTATGGACTTGAACTTGTTCTTGCACTTAAAAGCAGGAGGTTCATCAGGAGGAACAGATTTTTATAGCTCTCTATATTTCAAATAGAATAAATAAATCAATCATGGCTTTATGTATTTGTATTGAAATATGTTCATAGTTTTTGTCTTTGGTTATATGTTTGGATGGGATAATGCAGGATATACTTTTAGTATTTCAATTTGTTACAACAAAAGGTAATAGATACTTTCATAATAGATATCATCAGAATAACTTAAATATAGTGACTAAAAAGAAAAAGAGTTACAGAAGCTTATATTAAAAATTATAGACATGGTATGACAAAAATTAAAGCAAAGTGGTGCATATTCTAATGAAGAAGTTTCATTTTGTTATACTGTTGTATCTGTTTATGAGGTGAATGAAGTAGTAGAAACTATATTGAAAGCAGATCTAAAATGCAATAATAAATACATATAAAACAGAACATTTTTTTATGGAAAAATTTTATATTCCATCAATTTGATAAAAAGGGTTTAGGGCCCTTTTTGTTTATCTTGATTTTTAGTATATAAATATAGTATAATTATTCAGTAAAAAAATAAATAAACTTTAGGAGGAAATAAATGAAAGCAGCAATGGAATTAAGACAAGGTAATACGTATGTACAAGATAATGTGCCTTATTTAATTTTAAAAAGCAGATAGACATCAATCAACTTCAGGTAAAAAGCTCGTGCAGCTGAAATGAAGTTTAAAAATAAAAGATTTAATAAGTGGAAAAGTTCAAGAAATAACAGTTTTATCAACTGAGATGATGAATGATATTATACTTGATAGATCTCAAATGCAATTTCTTTATATCAAATGGATGGAGATTACTATTTCATGAACCAAGAAACATTCTGATCAAATGACTTTTAACAGAAGAAGATTTAGAGATGCGGTAGATTTCTTAGTTGAAGAAATGGTTATACAAGTATTACTTTATGAAGAACGTCCAGTGGGAGTAGAATTACCAAATACTGTAATACGTGAGATTACATATACAGAGCCAGGATTAAAAGGAGATACTATAGGGTCGTGCAACTAAGACCTAGCAACTATAGAGACAGGTTATCAATTACAAGTACCTCTATTCTGTAATATAGGTGATAAAAATTAGAATTGATACTAGAACTGGTGAATACATGGAAAGAGCTAATTAATTAAATTATTAAGGAGGGGGTTAGTGTGAGAAAAATATTAATCTCTTTCTTTTTTAATTTATTCATCTATATTATTCTCTGAACCTATAACTATTGCAAGTTATAATACTTTTACGTTTAGGGTGCAGTTGAAAAAGATTATACTACAAGCTAAAATAATATCTAAAATTTGATATATATAGCCTTACAAGAAGTTATGAATCAAGATGGTTTGAATAGATTAAAAAAATGAAATAGAAAAATAACTAATAAAAAATGGGGATATATTATATCGAATAAACCGCTTGGTACAAAAGAATATAAAGAATATTATGCATTTATTTATAGAAAAGATAAAATAGATAAAAATAGAGTCTATAGGAATATATAAAGATGGAAATTCTAAAGAGTTTATATGACTCCTTTTTGCTGTTTATGTAAAAATCTAATAAATTTGATTTTGTATTAATAACTTTACATTCTATATTTGGTGATAATAAAAGCATATAGAGAAGAAGAAGTAGTCGATACCATAATAGTTTATAAATATTTTTAGATAAGACTAAGGAGGAAGATATAATACTTTAGGTGATTTTAATCTTCCAGTAATAATAATTCTTTCAAATATTTTCAAAAATAAATATATCGTTAAAGAAGTTTAAATCCGAATAAATTTAAAACGACTATAGGAGACAAAGGTCTTGCATAATAGTTATGATAACATTTTTTAATAGAGATTATTTGAGAGAATATACTGGTAGATATGGTGTTTATGATTATACTAAAAATAATTATAAGGAAATTAGGAAAAATATATCAGATCATTTACTTTATATTTTCTGAATTTGAAAATAAAGTGATTTAGATGGTAAAAATAAAAATATTTAAGTGTATAAATCTATATTATCTATAGGAATACCTGTTTTACTGAAAAATTTGTATATAATTTTATTAATTTTTAGATAATTTTATGGTAGGTAAAGAAAATCCTACATTAGGGTTGGGTAGTTAATGCAGTATCAGGACTTGGTATAGTAAATCAAATATATTTTATATTTATTGTAGCTTCTTTGGACTATACAGTGGAGCAAGCGTACTATCATCTCAATATTATGGGAAAAAGATTATAGACATTTATCTAATATATATTGTAATAATTTCAAGTTTATTGATATCATTTCCTTTTTATTAATAGCTATATTTATTCCAGAAAGACTAATATCTTTTATACAAATAATGTTATTGTTATTAAAACTCGCGGTACAATATTTTCAAAAATAGCAGTATTAACTTTTTCCGATAATCTGGATTATCTTTTGCTTTTTCTATGCAATTTAGGGTTATAAAGTAAAGCAAAATATGCCTTTTATTCAAGTTTATTGGGTCTATTAATTAATGCTGTAGGTAGTACAATTTTTGATTCCAATTTATGGAATAAGTGGAGCAGCTTTTTCTACTGTTATGGCAAGGTTATTAGCTTTTAGTATATATATATATATAGTATATAGTCTAAAATTACCTATAATTGATAAATTTAAAAATATGATAAATATAGAATTTGCTTTGATTAAAAGTATAGTACTAATATCACTCCCTAGCATTCTTACACGAAATATTTTGGGTTATTGGTACAAATTTTAAAAACTAGATTTTATTCTCAAAATTGGACCAACTCAATTTGCAGCTATTGTTACAGTTACTACTATTAGTTCTATATATTTAGTGTTTTCTAGTATTTCTAATGCATCAGCTATACTTATTGGGAAATGAATTGAAAGAGAGATTTAAAAAGCTGAATTAGTTTCTAAGTTATGTATAAAATTAATGTTAATATTTTCTATAATTTTAGGTATTTCTATTAGTGTTTAATTACACCATTAATATTAAATATTATGGGTATAAATGATGAGGTTAGAAAATCTTACGAATTCTATAATGTATATGGAGCTATAAGTCATGATATATAAAATCGATTTCTTACTTTTGTTGTAGGATACTAAGAGTAGGGGGAGATATATACTTTTGGTATGATAGTGAGATATAGTAGAGTTTGGATTATTTCCTTACCTTTAATATATTTAAGTTTGAATATTTTAGGCTTAGATATAAAATATGTTTATTTATTAGGAGGAATTTCTGATCTATTTTCAAACTATAGTTTGTTATTTCTGAGATATAAAGAGAAAAGTGGTTAAAAAGAATTTTTGGAATAGAGGTGTAATATGAATTTAGAAGCAATTACTTTCAAATAAATACAAAAAGAGCTAGAAGTAGGATAAAATCTAGTGATATAAGAAGTGATTTTGATAAAGATTATCATAGAATAATATCATCACCTTCTTTTAGAAGATTACGATAAAACTCAAGCATTTCCATTAGAGGAGAAATGATTTTGTTAGAACAAGATTAACACATTCTTTAGAAGTTTCTTCTTTCGGTAAATCATTAGGGTCAGTATTTAGGTAAAAATTATTGAAGATAAGATTGATGAAGATTTTTGGGTATGAAGAATTAGAGGCTATATGTACTATACTTGCTTCAGCTCTTTAATACATGATATAGGTAATCCACTCGTTTGGTCATTTTGGAGAAGATACTATAAGAGTATGGTTTAAAGAAATTTAACTAAACTATCAATTAAAGATTTAAATGGTGAAGAAAGAAATTAAGCGATATATTAAATGAACAAATGATACAGGATTTTACTAATTTTGAAAGGTAATGCACAAGCTATACGTGTTGTTTCTAAAATTACATTTTATAGTTGATGAATATGGTATGAATTTAACTTATGCTTTTACTTATTACTTTGATAAAATATCCTGTTTCTTCACTAATATTGATAAAATAGTGGAAACATAAAAGATAAAAATGGGATATTTTTATCTGAGGAAGATATATTTTGGGATATAGTAAAATCTACAGGTACATATGAGTATTGAAACAAATAGTATTTAGGCATCCATTAACATTTTTATTAGAGCGCAGATGATATAGCGTATACACTGCTGATATTAGAAGATGGATTAAAAAGGATTTATAAATTATTATGATTTGTTAAATGAATTGAATTGCATGGTTTTACTGAGGGTAATCTTTATTATGATGAGATTGTTGAGATATAGACTAGATGCTAGCTAAAAATAATTATAATAAACCCTGATAATTATGCAGAGTAGATGGATAATATCTATACAGGGAGCTGATAATACGAGATACGATAAAAAGATTTATAGATAATTATGAAGATATAATGAATGGTAAATTTAAAAATGAACTTTTATCTGAAACTGAAGCATCAAATGTTCTTAAATTGTTAAAAAGATAAATTAGAGAAAATATATATTTGAATCTAAAAATAATAATAAGATGGAATTAGGTGCAAAACTACTATGATACATTTTTATTAGATAAGTTTGTTAAATCTATATAAATTATGATACTCTATGAGAAATGATAGTTTAGATAGATAAAAATTTAGAATATTGATGAAAGTGAGTAATCAAAAACAAACATATAGAATTTATGCAAAAATATGATAAAATGTTAAATGAGCTTAATGATAGAGATTAAATTAGAACAATCTAGAAGGTAAGCAAAGATGGTTTAGAAAATGAATATAAAACAAAATATATTCTATATAAATTTTAATGAGATTACTGATTGTTACTAGATTATATTTCAGGGTATGACAGATATCATGCATACATATCAAAATTAATGGGTATGAAATAATGGAACTTAAATGGACAAAACTTTATTAAAAATAGGGTTTTTCAGAAATAGAAGCAAAAATATATGAATGTTTGATATATAAACTAGGGTTAAATCAACGCAATTATTCTAAGATTTAGAAATATCTCGAAGTGCATCATATACAAGTGTATCAAACTTGAAAAGTAAAGGTTTTGTCACTATGCAACTAATGATGATCTGAAAAACTATAATCCAGAATCTCCAAATAAGATTTTAGAAAAATTAAAAATTGAGTATATAGATATATTTGATGAAATTGGACATTATAAAGAGTTTAATAGAAGTAGAAAGATATTTCTATATATGAAATTACAGGAGAAGATAATATATATATCATATATTTTCGATTTTAAAAAGGATGAAAATAATATATTTATAGTAAGATAATTGTTGAAAGATGAAAAATATATGTTCTAATATTGATTATTCTAGATGAAGATATGACTAGTAATAAATGAGACAGAAATTTCTAATAATAACTAAAAGATCATGCTTTATTATACCAAAATAAATATAGTTAGGAAATATATTGAGTATAGAATTAGAAAGAGGAGTACAAAATAATGTCAATAATTATAACTTTTATTAATACTTGGGATTAATAATAACTATTACATGATTTGGATCATTTTTCAACTAGCAAATACTTTTAAAAATGCCAGTTTCAGAATTTTCTATAAGATATGGGACCTATAATTTATTCTAAAAAGTAATGATACGAAATATTCATTAAGAGTTATACCTATAGGAGGATTTGTTTCATTGGAAGATGTATTATGAATTGATAAAAATGATAAAAGACTATGCTCATTTAAGTGAAGATGAAATAGGAAAAATATAATAAAGAAGGTTTTATATCTCATCCCTAAATGCTGAACAACTTATAGTTCTTTTTGGCAGTGTATTTATGAACTTTATAACTGCATTTACAGCTTATTTAATATATTCATAATAGTAGGGATATGGATTTTATGGGTGCTATGAAATGGTTTTATAAATGGATTTATAGGAACGTTTAAACAGTTTTAGAATTATTGATTACAGGTAAAGTAGCTGCAAATAATTTTAGTAGGTCCCAGTTGGTCTTCCCAGTATATTTAAATCACAAATTGAACACTAATGGATTTCTTTGTGTATTATTTCAGTTGTTTGCTATACTTTATCTATAAATATAGGAATTTAATTTAATACCCAATTCCTGCTGTTGATGGAGGGACGTGTTGTATTGATATTACTTAGCAGTTAGTGAATAAAAGTTAAATAAAAAGTAGAAGAAACTATTCATACATAGGATTTTATTTTAATAATGTTATTGATGATTTATAGTTTTATAATGATATTATGAGAATAGTTAATAAATTTTGTATAAAATTATAATATAGACAGTTTAAATATATCTATCGTCTTTTATATATCCTTGATAAAAATATCAGATATAGTAAAATAGATCTATAAAATTTAATTATAAGATCTATATATATATATAGAAAGGGATATTATGAATATAGTTTTATATCAACCAGAAATGCCTTTATAATACTGGGTAATATAGGTAGAAGTTGTGTGATTACAAATACTACTTTACATTTAATTAAACCTCTTGGATTTTCTCTGGAAGATAAAGATGTAAAAGAGCTAGGTCTTGATTATTGGAAATATGTTAAAAGTAAAGTATGGGGAGAGTTTTAGAGACTTTTCTTCTAAATAAAGGTGATGGTAAAATATATTTTGCAACAACTAAAAACAGATCATATACGGATGTTACATATAATGAAAATGACTATATTATGTTTGGACCAGAATCACGTGGAATACCTGAAGAAATATTAAATGAAATATAAAGAAAATAATATAACTATACCTATGCTAAAAATAGGAAGATCTCTTAAACTTTCTCAAATTCAGCTGCAATAATACTTTTTATGAAGCATTAAGACAAACAGATTTTGAGTTTGATATGGATGAAGATTTAGAAGTTGAAAAATTAAAAACTATGAATTAACGGTAAAAAGGAGTGACAAAAATGAAAACAATGTATATAACGACCCCTATATATTATCCTAATGCAAAGCCACATTTAGGTACTGCGTTTATACTACTGTAATATGTGATGTTATAGCTCAAGATATAATAAACTAAAAGGTTTAGAGGTTAAGTTTATAACTGGAACTGATGAACATGGTCACAAAAATGAAGAAAGTGCTAAAGAAAAATAATGTTACACCCTCAAGAATGGGTTGATTTTATGAAATCTGATTTTATAAAGTTAGGGATAGATTAAATATAGAATATGATGAGTTTGTTAGAACAACAATCCTATACATGCAAACACGTTCAAAGAAAATTATAGAAACTGTTTATAAAAATGGTGATATATAGTGGTGGAATATATAGGAAAATATTCTGTTAGTGAGAGAAACTTTTGTTACTGAATCTACAACTTGTAGATGGTAAGTATAGGGTAAAGAAGTAGCATAGATATGGTAGAAAAATCGTATTTCTTTAAACTATCAAAATATCAAGATAAATTACTTGAATTTTATGAGAAATAATCCTGATTTTATTAAAACCACAAGTAGAAGAAATGAAGTTATATCATTTTGTAAAAACAAGGATTACAAGATTTATCTATTTCAAGAACTTCATTTAAATGGGGAATACCTTTTACCACTAGATAAAGATCATATAGTTTATGTGTGGTTTGATGCTTTTAAATTCATACTTAGCTAGGAGCTGGTTTTGGAAAGTGATGATTTTAATAAATATTGGAATAATGGAGATGTACATGTTGTAGGAAAAAGATATTTTAAGATTTCATGCTATAATCATGACCTGCTATGCTTATGTCTGCTGGTATAGAAACTACCTAATACTTTAGGTGTTCGTGGTTGGTGGACTATAGAAGGTGAAAAATGAGGTAAATCATTAGGTAAATGTAGTAGATCCAATAGAAGTTGTAGAAGAATATGGAGTGTAGATTCATTTAGATATTTTTGCTTAGAGAGGCAACATTTTGGACAGGATGCAGACTATTCTAAAAAAGCATTTATTCAAAGAATAAATAGTGATTTAGCTAAATGATTTAGGAAATTTAATAAATAGAGTAGTTGGAATGCAAAATAAATATTTTGAACTTATTGTTAAGAGAACAGATAAAGTGAAGAAATTGATAATGAGTTATTAAATTTATGGAAAGAAACTTTAGAAAATGTAGATAAATCATACACAGATTTTAATTTTTCTGAAATGTTAAAAATATATGGAAATTTATTTCTAGACTTAATAAAGTATATAGATGAAACGAACCTGGACTTTTATTTAAAAATGGAAATTTAGAAAGATTAAATAAAGTTTTATATAATCTTGTAGAAGGTGTATATAAATAGGTATTAATTTTATCCAGTTATGCCCAGAAACTCAAATAAAATATTACATAGTTTAGGTATGAAAAAGGATATTAAGCTAGTAGAATGGTAGATATATAGGGAAGATGGTGTACTTTTTCCATACAAATACTAAATCTAAATACAGATGGATGTTTTATTTCGAGGATGAGGGAAATAGTAGAAAATGAATATGATGATGTTGATATAAGTAATCATAACTATTGAAGAGTTTAATGATGTATAAAGTAGTAGAGGTGAGAGTAGAGAGAGAGTATGGACAGTGATGCTCTTTTAAGATTTATTATAGATACTGTGAGAGAAAAAGAGACATATTATCGGGAGTTGCATGGACATTATAAAAAGATGAACAGAATTAGTTGAGGTGGCTGCAGTGACAGATCTTAAAACCTGTAGAGTTTAAAAGGGTTATTTATCACAAGGATATGCTTTTTAACTACAGTAGAAAAAGAAGAAAACTAAACTTTAACTGTGATGAAACAGTGAAAAAGTTTCTCAAATAAGATAGGTGTTCTAAATGAGAAATAATAAAATATTTAAAAGAAATAGTTCTAATTTTTCTTTAGTTTTAATTGTGTAATCTATTGTTAAGAGAAATGTATACTTTTAATCAGGCATGATTATATTGACTGTTATTAAAGATGAGAAGATATGAGAAGTACTTTGAGTATTTGAAAAGCAGCTGAATAAAAATGATCCAGAAATATATGAAGCTATAATGGATTAGTAGAAGAAGAAGTTTTAAAAATTTTTATACAAATAAAGAAAAATTTCATTTGGTTATGCAGAATATAGAAATATGCTGGATTTGATATATTTTTCAAATAAAAAGTGGGAGAGCTGATAGAAGAGTTAGAAAAAGCAGCTAAAACAAAAATAATTTAGAGACAGCATCTTTTGTAGCAGCTTATATAGATTTAAAGATATACAGAAGCATATAAATGTTACAAACAGCATATGAACTTAAAAGTTATACTGTATATCTCAGATTTATATAGATCATGAGGAATAGTATTCCAGTCAGTATATACCAATGGAAAGGAACTATATATTAATTATAATCAAAAATAATATATCAGATTACTAAAGATTAAGATTAGTAAATTTTTAAGTGAGAAAAGGTGATGTTGTTAGACGTATAAAGTTCTTAAAACCATTTTATAGAAGATGCTTTGATGCCTCTTTTGCTAAAGCTGAGATATTTAGAAGTTAGAAGGTGGAAACAGCTGAATCTCTGAAAGATATAATGAATATGATGACATATAAGCATATCTAGATCAGCCATAGAACTTTGCCATAAATTACAGTGTTCAGCTAAAAGAATAAAGAGATGATATGAAATTGATTGATCAAAAATACCTGAATTTAATAAAAAGTTGAATTTGTAAAAGCAAATCTATATTTTGAAAATGATGATGGCTTAAAAGCTAAAGAGATATAGTAGATAAATGTAGATGAGTTATATACCTGCTTTATAGAAAATTAGGTGAGTATTATTGAGAAATTCAGGAGATGTTTATAATTCTATAAATATGATAAAAACTTTTGAATATGGTGATATCAGTGTAGTAAGATTGAGTTTAACCAAATCGAGAATATAAGTTTTTATTTGAGTATAGATCTTAATGGAAGAATATGATGACTATTTAAAATTGCTTCTAAATTGGAGAGATGCTGATTCAAGTTTTTGCTTTTTGCTCAGAAATCAACTAATAAATATGAAAGATATGCATTAATTGCTTTATCTCCAAGAAAGATATTAGCTTAAATTTTTAATTGATATAGCAAATAGTGAAAATGAAAATAAAGAAAAATAAAATATATAGCTAATATATTAATAAATAATAAATAGGGGATGGAAAATGAAGAAGATTTTATTATTTTTATTATCAGTTTTTCCTTTATTTTTCCTTTTTCAAGATAAAGTTATGAAAACTAGGGAATTTTGATTTATATGAAAAAGTCAAAAGAAACGGATAAAAATGCTGTATAATTTATGCATCAGCTTGGTGCCCCTGCTTGTCAAAATTTTTGAAAAGAGAATATAGATAAAAATAAAGATAAGTTAGAAAAGAGTGTAAAAACATATCTTATTATTTTTCCATATCTATTTAATCAAGAAGATCTTAAAGATTATACGAAAGAAAGTTTAGACTTATTTCCAAACAAAATAATTATGTATATAAACTTATTTAGATGATGAGATTATATATTATGGAAAATATACTATAGATTCTATACCAGCTGTAAAGTATAATAAAAAGATGAGATTTGGTAAATATTTTAGATTCTAATGCTGATATTTTATAAAATTTTAAAATTAGTTTTAAATGATAGGAGAAAATGAAAAATATATATCTGGAATGTTAATGGCTTACGCTGTTATAAAAAGGTTTTTAGAATATATGGAAGAGCAAAACCCTGATATTATTGGTTTACAAGAAATAAAAGTTAGTGAAGGTCAATTGGATTTGGAAATACCAGGTTATCATATGTACTATAACTATGCTGAAAGAAAAGGTATTCATGGAACAGCTATATTTACTAAAAAGAACCTATTAATGTAACTTATGGAATTGGGATAGAAGAACATGATAATGGAAGGTCGTGATATGTGCAGAGATTTGAGGGAATACTATTTTGTTACTGTTTATACCCTGAAATTCTAAAAATGAATTATTAAGATTAGATTATAGAATGATATGGAAGATGAATTTTCTGAAAATATCTAAAATTTAGAAAAATCAAACCTGTTATATGTGGTATTTAAATGTTGCTACATAAAGAAATAGATCTTAAAACCAAAATAACACAAAGAAATGCAGGGTTTACTATAGAAGAAAAGAGATAAATTTTCAAATCGTATTGATTCAGGATTTATAGATACATTTAGATACTTATCCTGATAAAGAATTCGCTTATTCTTGGTGGTCATATAGAGGAAATGCAAGATAATACAGGATGGAGAATAGATTATTTTGCGTTTCAGAGATCTTACTAAAGGGATAGTTGGTGCTGAGATACGAGCCCACGTGTGAAGGGTCAGATCATTTGTCCTGTGGTTCTATATATAAAATAGTAAAAGTGTAGTGGTTCCAATTAATAGAGCCACTATTTGTGTATGAATTTAAAATAATTATATGACTAAAGTAGTGAGTGAGACCTAAAGAGGTAAAGTATATAGTTAAATCGCGAGATAAAATCTTACTAAAAGTGGCATTTTATTGATGTACTTAATGAGTAGATGTAAAGATAAAACTTGGAGGTATAAATGAGAAAAATAATGTTAATAGCCAGTGCTAAGCTGCTATAATCTTATTGTACAAACTGATGGCGTTACAAGCGTGAGCAGGTATAGAATTCGACGGAGTTTGCTCCTAGTAGAAAATCAGGAGAAAGATATATACGCTAGTGATTTTACTTTTGATAAATTAGGATATAATTTAAAATTATTAGATTTAAATATAAATATGAAAGATTGTGGTTTAACTTTGGAACTACGGTTGAAGTCTCAAACGTAATAATATAATGTTATAAATGAGTTGGATGGAGATACAACTGATAAATCCTTATGAGTACAAGGTCATACTAGAGTAAGAAATCATGGTTTGAGGATTAAAGCTTGGTGCTTTCATATACTCTCTCCTGAATTTTATGGTTTAAAGTCAACAACTACTGAGTTTAAATATTGCGTAGATAGATTCTGAGTTAATTCAAGAAGTATAAATAAAGATAGTGAAACAAATAGAGGATACTGAGAAAACCTTGCAGAATCTCATTGAAGATGATGGTGCTAAAGAGAGATTAGGTAATGCCATAATAAGATTACTGAGTCTTATTGGTAAGTTATTGGATGAGGTTGTTGGATTGCAAATGTAGAGTATAAAGCTAATCAATTAGTGGATTTGATAAAGATGCTCTCATATAAAAAACAAATTTAAAAGTATCGATAATCCTGCAGAAATGTTAAGTTAGAAGGTAAAATATTCATTAAATTATGATTTGAGTTTTTCAAATACAAAGAAATTTAGATCCATTAACAGCAAAATTAGATGAATTTCCCTGATTATTTAGGTGGTAATTATGTTGATTTAATTAGACAGGAAATTGGTCTCAAGAGTTACTACAAAAGCTCTGAGATAGATAATTTTGTAACTATAATTAAGTCAGGAATTGATACACTAGCTACAAGGTGGAAAATAAAAACTGAGCCTAGTAAGATCTATACACAATAAATTTCTCACCAGTTCTTGCGTTTTCTTATGAAAATTAGGTAATAGTATTGTTTTTAAAACCTGAATTTAATAATAAAATTGATTTTAGACATACAGTATTTTATCCAGACTGAAAGATAGATTTTATAGTATGATACATGGTTTGGATATAATCCTGAGTTTAACTTAGGTTTGAGTTTATGAGTAATGATAATCTAAACTATACAGGTAAAGTTGGGTATGAACCATCAATAACTGTATATCCATTTTGTAGCTTTAACGGATGATTAAAAACATATAGATTAGATATTTATTAGAAGGTCAAATATAAATTTAAATGATAAAACTAATTTATTGGGACATTGGAGCAAATGTGGATTTACCAATAATGCATGGTGCACTACAACCAATAAATGCTAAATTATATGCAACATAAAATTTAAACTCATAAATTTAATGATTTAGATGAGACTAATGTTAATAATAAATTAGATTTAACTTCAGATAAACAAGTATTAGATTTAAATAAATTTACTGAGGAATTTTGACTATTGATAGTACTTTAAATTATAAAGTCTTTGAAAATAAAAAGAAAAATTAGATTTAACTTCTAAATTAGGATTGAAAGTAAAACTCAATTTAATTATTTTTGTTAAAGGGGATACAAAAAAGCTGGAGATAAGAAAGTAGATGTTCATCCTACTAAAAAGATATTTTATTTAGAGGTAAATCAGTACCTTTAGAAAGTTTAAATACAATTAAGTTAGAAAATAAATTAACCTATGAAAATATTTTTAATGATAACTTGAAATTATTAGGTAGTCTTGATTTAAATAGCTAAACTTGAGTTTTTAGCACTTAGAGATCAAAAGATTACATAACTATAAAAACAGAGAACAAGATAGACCAGTAAATAAAAAACTAATTTATTAACAAGTGACTATAGAAATGTTAATTGGAATGTTGGAGAAATATAACAATTAATCCAAATGTTAAAAATAGAATATAAACCAACTAGTAAATTAACTGTAACAGGAGGATTAAATACAAAAGTAGTATTTGAAGAGAAATAGTTAATAAAATAAATAACTTTAAAGGAAGACCAGATCACGGAACTTATGGTTGGGCAGATAAGAAGCTTTTGGGTTCAAAAATTTGTTCCAGGATTTAGTTTAAACTTAGAATATGAGATGGTAATAGGAGGAGAAATATGAATTTGAATAGAGAAAGCAGCAAGCTTGGCTATAACTTTAATGGCAGTTGTTTCGTGTGGTTCTGTTAGTCAAAATTCGGATACAATAGTCTATTAAATAATAGAAATGCAAACATTAATAATATAATGATTCAATAAGTTCAAAAGCTAAAAGTAACATTGGTTCATACTTTGAAACACAAGATAGATGCAGAAAAATTTGAAAAAGAGAAAAATAATAAAAGAGGGTAATCAAAAACTTTTTAGAAGAGATTAACTGGAGATAACTTTAATTTTAACTGGTGTAGATTATCTATATATAAGGATGAAAAAGTTAAAAGGATTAGGATATATAACTCCTGAAGTTAAAAGTGAGAATCTGCTTATGCAGATAATCCTGTTATAAAGTTTCTAAAAATGATTCAAGATATAATAAATATACTACTAGCACTGAAAAAGTAGTAAAGTAGAAGAATTAAGCAGTGGAAATAAAAATTACTTTCTTGAATCAAAAATGCAGTTTATTTAAATTTAGTTGATAAAATGGAAATACTAAAAAGGTTATATTAAAATACAAACCTGTTGAAGTTAAAAAGATGTTCCTGAAGTTAAAGATGGAATAAGATATCAAGAACTTAAAAAGGTGCTGATAGCGGACGTGTTAAGTATTCAGTAGTTACACATATAATGGTGGATATAGAAGATGAAGCTAAAGACTGGAATGAAACATTTGATAAATCTAAAGTATGAAGATTTAGATGACTTAGAAGGAGTTAAGATATGTAGATGTTAAAAACTTCTGTTAATGGAGTAGATACATATGGCGCTGAGAAGTAGATTTTGGAATTAAAGTTATCTGATTTCCAAGAAAATTATGAAAAATATTTTCTGATTTAGATAAATATACTTTAAAAGTATAGTAAGATGGAAGTAAAGTTGAAGGTGGATTTAATCCAGATATTATAGAAAAATTACAAAAATATGAAAAATCAATTGATAAAAATTCAAAATTAGAATTTGTTACTGAAATGATTAGATTCTAATAAAATGAAATTGGAATTCATAATATAGTTAGAAAAATAATTAAAAATGGGCAAGTTGTATTTGAAAAGAAAGAAGAAAGCTTTCATTGCATTCCCTGGAACTACTATAGGGTTGCTGATTCTTCATTTATGATTTTAACACCTGAAGTAGAAGCAGAAAGTTATAGATATACAAATAAATCAGTTAAAGTATCTGAAGATGATATTGATGATCCGAATGGAATGTTTAAGACCACACGGTTTCATTCGTTATGGGTGCTACAATTGATGAAACTGTTGTAGGACAATCTCATTTCTAGAAAAATATGTACAAGGTATTAGATTAAAAGATTGTTTAAATATAGGGTTATCTAGAAACTTTTAATGATAAACAATTATTCACTAGACGGAAGAAGAACTTAATAAAGAACAAGATGCAGAATATAAGAAATTATTAGAAGAATATGGAATGAGAAAATAAGAACACTAAAAGCACCTGGATTAAGTGGGGAAGATGAAAAGAGGTAGATGAACTTGCTGAAAATAATTCTGGAATAATCAAAATCCACCGGTAGATAATCAAAATCCACCTGAAGAAAAATAAACCAGATAAGCCAGATAGACCTGCAGAATGTGCTCCTGGTAAAGATGTAGAGACCTGGGACTCCTAAAAAGCCAGCTACTCCAAACACAGCAGGCGTACGACTGGAGAGATAAAACACCAGAGTTCCTATAGAGTGATAAAGAAATTGAGTAAAGCTAAAAAGAGGAATGAAAAGAAGGATATAAGCTAAAGAGATGAAAAGAAGAAAATCAAGATAAGCCAAAAGAAATACAAATTCAAATAAAGAATTAACAGATGAAGAAAGGAAAGGAATCTTATTCAATGAGATAAAAAACTGGAATAAGAATATTGAATTCAACTAAATTCAGTCAAGAATATAGAATATTTAATAATAGAGTTCAAGAGTTATATAATAAATATAATGCAAGTAAGGATAGATTTGAAAATATATTAAAAATATGCTGATAAGTCTGAAAGAGAAAACAATTGAAAGCACTTTATCAAGAATTTTATGATATGTTTGAACATGCATATATAACTACTGAAATACAAATGTTGGATTATTCAGATTTACATTTCCATTAGTATGCTATTGAAGATCCTTTAACAGGGAATTTGGATAGAAGTATTACTGGTGAAAAATCTTCCTTTTAATGTTAGAAGAAAAATAAAAATATTAAAAGCAGTTAATATGTCATATGGTAAATGCATTGAGGTAGAAGATTATATAGATATTAAAAATATGACTGATGAACAAAAACAACGTGCAGCAGATGCCTATAATAATGATATAAACTTTAGAGTAGCAGTTCAAACTTGGCTCCCAAAGTTTTAGAAAATATAGATTTAGGATCATATAAAATCAGTATTACCAGGTGTAGGTAATATACAAGTGTTTTGAAAATACTTTAAGTCACGTGATAAGATAACTAAAGTTGATTATCAAAAACTATTAGATTTAAAATATTAACGATAAGACATAATTTATTATCAGCTCCTGAACTTTCAGTTGCTAATAAGATGCACTTTTAGTTGCAGCGAGGAATACTATACAGAAGTACTACAGAGTTAATTTAACTGGATTTAATAAAGATGGTAAGAAATTGGTTTATGAAGATTTGAACCATGTATATAATAACTCATTTGGAAGTGTTACTATGTTTCATTTTTAAATTTATTAGCTAAAGAAGAAGCTGATAAAAGGTGAAAACTTATAAATACAACTACAGGTCATATAGAAAAATTTATTAGGTGTTGTAGGTCTAATGTCAGGTAAATTATCATTGAAAAACCAAGTGATAAGTTCTACTGAGATAAATGGAAACTTGTAACTCAGGTAATAGAGAGTTTAAATAGTCCAGTACTTTATGTTTGCAGGATTAAAAATAAATATGATAGCTTATATGCAGAATTAGATAGATGATAATCCAGAAAAGATATCCTAAAGAATATGAGAAGAATTATTACTCAAATTCAGTCTATAGATGAATTTATTAAAAATAGAAACGGATATAGATGGAAGACCACTTAAAGCATCATTTACTAGAGCAGGTAAATCAAAGAGTATCAGTAGTAGCTGCAGAAGGACATTATGTTTATACTAAAACACAACTAGAAGAGAAAACTTGCCAAGAGAGAGTAGAGATTCTATTGAATTTGCTGAAAAACATGGAATTAATTTTGCTAGTTATAGGTTCATCATTTGCTGCACCTAGAGTAACTGCTATAGCTGGTGAAGTTGGAACTAGATTCCCTTGGATGAAGGCTCAACAAATTAAACAAGTAATTTAACAACAGCAGATGATGACTATAATATAATTGGTAATGAACAGATATTGATTTAAATAAAGGTTTATACATTTGATTTAACTGGTCAATTAGGTCCTGATGAAAATCTTGGTTGGGGAATGCTAATAAATTTAGAGCATACAATGGTCCTGGAAGATTTGTAAAAGCTTTAACTAGAGAATTAGGAGAAGAAAACTTTTTAGTTGCAGATAATTCCTTATGGATTCTATAGAATTTTAAAAAATAATATTAAAGGTAAATTTGAAATTGGTCAATATTTTGAAAGTAGAAAATTATTAGATACAAACGATGGTGATTATTTATGATGAACTAAATAAATATAGTAAAAGAATTTGTTTTAAGTGATAAATTTGGTAAAGATGATAAATCTAAGAAATTAAAAAGATGTTCTAGAATCTAGAAATAAAACTTTTAGACTATATGTATAATGTTGTAGGAACCTAAGATTAAAGCTCTTTATAATACTTTAGATGATGAAGAAAAGAATTATTCGAAGATGCTGGAATAACTAAAAAGGTCCAAGGTACATTAATGTTATCTGGGAAAATACATATAAAGCTAAAAGTATTGTTGAAGAAGGAACATTAGTATTGGGTGCTAGAAATACTTCAGACTTTGAAGTTAAAGAAAAAGGTAAATTAAAAACTTGATGTTGTATATAATCAAAAGAGAAAGATAAAGAAATACAAATTGATTATGAATATGTTCCAGAATTGACTGGAAGTATAACAAATGAAGGAGAAGTATATTCATATTCTAAATACGATATATTGAAAAATAAATATAAGCCAGTAAATAAAAGGTATGACTTATATATCAGCTCAAGCTCATTTCCAAATAGATGAGTTAGATTTAAGTTCTGTTGATGCATTTAATTTTTGATGTATTTAGAAAAAGGAATGAATATATTTGATCTTAATCAATATGCAGAAGAAGTACCTGATCCAAATAAACAAAGGTAAATTAGTTAAGAAAAATTAAATTGCCTGAAAAATCCTGATGAGGTTACATTCTTAACAGTTAATAAATTGAATAAAAATTATTTAGATAAAGTTCAATTAGGAGATATTCAATTAACTCCATTTATTAAAAATGACTATTGAAAAAGAAGAAATTAAAGATGATAAAGATAATGTTAAGTTAATTGGTAAATTGGTAAGAAATAATTCAGAAAGTGCTCCAGCTCCAAATGCTTCAAGAATAAGAGCTGCATTAAAAGATGAATTATTAAATTCAGATGATGTTCGTACTAAAGTGTTAACTAGCTGCTATAGAATCATTAGATTGGATGGAAGGAAATGATAAAACATTAAGTGGAGAAGTATTAGCAAAATTCTACAATTAGTTGGTTATGATGTAGCTAATTTAAAATCAAACTTAATTAAAGAAAGACTTGCAACTGATATAAAAAGATTGGTAAATCAGCAATATATTTTGATACAATAACTCAAATAGATTTGCGTTAGATAGAGATAAAGGAGATAAAAATATTCTAACTAATGGATTTAACTTTAGGAGCATATTAGTAGATCTCAAAATAATACGACAGGAGTTTCTCAAGTTATAGTAATTCTGCATTATTTTGATTATATCTCACCATTATTAGATGTAAGAGAACCTTTAAATCCTAAATTAACAGCAGAAGAAAAAGAAAAGAATTAGCAAGAAGAAATCAAAAATCATTAAGTGGAAATGTTTATGCTAATATTTTAGGGTATAAATACATATAATAAATTTGAGATTAAATAAAGGATATTTAACTCAATTTTAAGCTTAGATGTTATATCTAAAGATACTTCAAGAAGAAGTTCTTGATAGAAATGTAAGAAATATGCAATCAACTGATGTAATGACTAATTTAAATCTAGAAGGAGGATATAAATTTGACTTACCTAAAGATGGAATAGTTGAACCATTTATTGATTAAATATGATTACATATTTAAGAGGACAATTTAGTGAATCAGCTCCTTCATATAGAGATGGAAATTACAGAGAGATTGAAAATACTCAATTTGGATATAAATCTCGATCAAACAGAAGTTAACTCAAAAGCTAATATGACTATAGGTTCAAGAGTTAGGTTTGCATTAAAAATAATTGGAATATCGGAGGATTTGCTCATATACTAAATATTTAATCAGATCCAGTTCTTAAAACTAAAGCAGAGTTAGCAAATTACAAATTTAGAAATGAAATTAAAGGGTATAACTCTTGAGAGATAATGTGTTTAATTATGGAATAGACGCTAGATATACATTAAAAGATAATATAGAATTTAAATTATCTTATTCAGGTAAAAATTTAAAAACTCATGGATTAAGTACAGGAATAAGATTCCAATTCTAGTAAGGAGAAAAATAAAATGTAAAAAGATGATAATAGCAACTTTTTATACTTGCGAGTATTGCAAATGCGAAATTACCAGTTAATATATCTGTTGGCGTATCTTCTGCATATGATAAATTAAATATATCTCAAGCCGAATTTAAAAATTTGGCTTGGAGTGAAGTTGTAACTGGAGAATATAATTCAAATATTTTTAGTAAGTAAAAGCTAATGTTGATGTAATCTTATCCAGTTAAAAATTCAAAATTTAAATTTATCATTTGGTGTAGGAATTGATGCTTTTTGTTGAAGGTAAAATTACTAAGGACAAATATTAAAGTAAATATTAAAGAAAAAGTTCTAGTGATAGAGAATTAGAAAGAAGAAAACATATTTATTAAATGAAGAATATGAAATAAAAAGTTTACTTATGATGTTGCTAAAATAAAAATATGATGAATTAGCTGATATAAGTGAAATGGTGAAAGTAAGATTAAAACATTAGAAACTGAAATTGCTGGATATGAAAAATAATGAAAGATAGTGAAAAGCAAAAAGCTGAATATCAAGAAAAATATCAACTAAGAGATTTACAAGCTAAAGAGTTGCGTTTGAAATTGAAGGCAATAGAAGATGAAGTGGCTACTAAAACAGTGCTGAAGCTTTTAACTAATCAAGATGATATAGATAATTTAGTAACACTATTAAAACAAAAACAAGCGGAGTATATGGTTTTAAATAAGGTTTATACTAAAGTAGTAGAAGATAGACAAACTAATTTTTCTAATTTAGAAGAGTTGAAACTGTTACCAGGGTAGAAAAAAGAAAAAGAATTGGAAGAATATAAGAGAAATGCAAGAAATAGGTAAGAATTCTGAAAAATATAGTAGAAAAACTTTTGGAAAAAGAAAAACATTATTTTAGAAGTAAAAGCTAGAAAGAAGAAAATGATAAAACTTCTTAAACAGAATAATGAAGAAAATTCTTCTGATAAAATTTCTACCAAATATTTGATAAGTTAAATTCTAGAATTAATTTTGGAACATCAGTTTATACTATAGCTGAAACTAATTTTAATCTTTATAATGATATAAATGCATATATTAATACAAAATTGGAGTAAAATTAACACCTAATCAACTTTATAATGTTGCTAAAGAATTAGAAAATGAAAAAGTTGAAATAAAGGGTTCAGCATATAAAGTACCTGAAGATATTTCAGCTATCTTGATAAGTCCTAAAGCAGAACTAGGTTTTTGGTATTAAATACAAAGTTTAGAGTGGATTAATTACAGGATATAATTCTGGACTGATAGGTTTAACTTTAGGTTATGAATTTTTAAAGTATAGAATTTAAAAGGAAAGGTTAATATAAACTTTTCCCTTTTTATTAAGAATATGTTATACTTTATAAAGATTACTAATAAAAATATATAGGGAATACATGAAAAATTAACAATAGTAGATATAGCTAAAATGGCGGGAGTAGGAACAACAACTGTTTCAAGATATTTTAATAATGGGAGTATAAAAGAAGAAACAAGAGATGAGAAAAATTGTTAAAAACATAGTTATAAACCAAAGCTCATTTGCTAAAGCACTTAAAAGTAATGATAGTAAAATTATTGGTATTATAGTTCCAACTTTACATTCATATTCAACAGGTATGATGTTAAGTAATATTGATAAAAATATTAAAAGATATGAGTCTTTTATACTAAATTCTAATTTTTTCAGTTGATCATCAAATTGAATACATTAATAAGCTTGATAGGATGAGAGCTGAAGGAGTGATATTACTCAACAACTATGAATATTGAATATGAGAGAGAAATAAATAAGGTTGATACACCTATTGTAGTATTAGGTCAAGATATACATAGAGGTTATTCAGTGCAATATGATGATTATAATGCTGGAGCATGTATAACTGAATATGTATTATCTAAAAATCATAAAAATATTGCTTATATAGGAGTGGAAGAAACTGATATATCCGTAGGGGTTAATAGACGAAAGGGTATAATTGATACTTTAAATAAATATAATATAGATATTAATTTTTGAACTTAAAACAGATTTTCTATGGATAGTTCATATAAAATAGTTAAGGAGAATATAGAAAAATTTAAAAATGTAAGTTGTTTAATATGACGCTACAGATAGAATTGCTTATGGAGCAATAAAAGCGCTTTCTGAATTTCTGGAATTAATTCAGGTGAAAATTTTTTCTATAACAGGATGGTAATTATGATTCTTCTAATTTACTTAAATATCCTTTAACAACTATATCATTTGATTTAGAAGTTGCTGCTAAAAATCAGTAGATTTATTATTTGGTTTAATTTCAAATAATTATGATTTAGAAACTAAAAATCTATATTCCTTATACTTTAATTGGAAGAGTAGTGTAATAAATAATAGATAATTAGATGCAATAAATGCATCTTTTTATTTTTATAAAATAAATATTAACTATTGACTAATTAATAATTTTAAAAGGTATCCTATTAATAGAGGGTAACGATACCAAAATTAAATAGGAGGAAATATGGATTTATAATCACATCAGTTATAGAAAATTCTGGTGGTAGAAAAATATCTCAAGTATTACTCATTGTGCAACACGTTTAAGAATTGAACTTCACGATGAAAGTAAATACGATAGATCAAAACTTGAAAATATAGAAGGAGTCAAAGGACTTTTTTACTAATGGTCAACTTCAAGTAATATTTGGAAGTGGGTTAGTTCAACAGGTATTTAGAAGTTATAACGAGGGTTTTTGGAGATAATGTTTCTAAAGTTAAAGATGAAAATGAAAATAAATAAAGAAAAGATCTAGGAAATATAGCACAACGTTTTGTTAAAATGTTAAGTGATATATTTGTATCAATAATACCAGCAATAGTTGCAGAGTGGGTTATTAATGGGTATTAACAATATATTAACTGCAAAAAGATGTATTTTTTGCAGGTAAAACTTTAATAGAAGCTATCCCTAAATTTTTCAGATCTTGCAGATGTAAAATTTATTTGCAAATGCACCATTCGTATTTTTACCAGTATTAATAGCATTTTCTGCTACTAAACGTTTTGGTGGTAATCCATTTTAGGTGCTGCATTAGGTATGATTATGGTACATCCTGATGTTTTAGTGCTTATGCTGTAGCATCGGGTGTTGATATTCCAAAGTGGAATATATTTGATTTAGAAATTGCTAAAGTTGGTTATCAAGGAACTGTATTACCTATAGTAGATTATGAGTTATGTGTTAGCATCAATAGAAAAAGTTTTTAAGAAGGGTAACACTCTATTTATTTAGATAATTTAACTACACCTTTATTATCAATATTTATTACAGCATTTATTACATTTTCTTTAACAGGACCTATACTTCGTGAAGTTGGTAATTATCTAACATTTTGGATTAAGTTGGTTGTATTCAACACTTGGGTTTGTTGGAGCAGGTATTTTTGGAGGACTTTATGCGCCTATAGTAATTACTGGAATGCATCATTCATTTATTGCTGTGAGACAAGTTTACTGCTGCAGATCTTCCAAATACAGGAGGATCATTCATATTCCCAATAGCTTCAATGTCTAATGCAGCACAAGGTGGAGCAGTTTTAGCCGTTATGGTATTTAGTAAAATTCTAAATTAAAATCACTTGCTTCAGCTTCAGGTATTTCAGCTTTACTTGGAATAACAGAACCTGCAATGTTTGAGTTAACTTAAGATTAAAATATCCATTTTATGCTGCTTTAATCAGAAGTGCAATCTCAAGTGCTTGGCTTGATTAAATCATGTACTTGCTACTGCTTTAGGTGCAGCAGGAATACCTGGATTTTTATCTATTCCTTATCAAAATTGGTTCTCATTTGCATAGGATTAATCTTATCAGTAGTACTATCATTTATTCTTACTGGTTATTTCTATAAAACGAAAGATGTTGAAAATGAAGAATAATATTTGGAAACAAAATTTACATATAGAACCTGAAAAAGGTTGGTTAAATGATCCTAACGGGTTAGTTTATTTTAATGGTTTTTATTATATATATCATCAATATTCGTATGATCCTAATGGTGGAGAAAAATTATGGTATGGATATAAAAGTCGAGATTTAATAAATTTTTGAAAAATTAGGGTTGTATTAACACCTGATTCTTCATATGATAAATCTGGAGTTTATTCTGAAGTGCATACGTTAAGAATAATGAAATTGTATATTATTATACAGGAAATGTTAAATATAAAAGATAAAAATTATAATTATATAACAAATGGAAGAGAACATAATACAATTAGACTAACAAGTAAAGATGGTAAGATTTTTCAAAAAGGAATTGATTTTTGATAATAATAATTATCCTAATATGACTAAACATGTAAGAGATCCTAAAATATATATTAAAAACAATGAAGAATACTTTGAGTTTTAGGTGGAAGAGATTTAAAAGATAACGGGTGTTTATTAGTTTATAAAAATTTAAAAATATTTCAAAACAATATATTATACGAAGTATTTGGGATATATAGTGGGAGTGTCCAGATTACTTTATGTTAGATAATAAAGAAATATTATTATTTTTCTCCACAAGGAAATTAAAAATATGTATGTTGAGTATAAAAATATGTATGAAGTAGGCTATTCTATAATAAAAGATGGAATAGAAAATATAGAGTTTATAGATAATTTTAATTTGTTAGATCTTGGTTTTGATTTTATGCACCTCAAACATTTATTGATAAAAATGGTGATAGAGTATTAATTGGTTGGATGTATATTCCGGATAGTTCATATAAATCCCACAGTTAATTTTGGATATCAAAATTGCTTAAGTATACCTAGAGTATTAAAAATAAGTAATAATATGTTAACTCAAAGTATACATGAAAGTATATATAAATTATTTGATAAAGATTTAAATGATAATTTTAATGAATCAAAAGGTATTATTATAAACAAGATTCAAATCATAGTTTTAAAATTCTTGTTGACACATTAGAGATATTATACGATAATAATATATTAGTAATTAATTTAAATGATACAGGTTATGGAAGAGGGAATAGAAAATTTTGAAATAAATTTACAAAATATAGAAATAGTATTTGATAATTCTTCATTTGAAATATTTGCAAATGATGGAGAATTTGCATTTAGTTCAAGATTTTATCCTAACAATCATAAAGTAAAATTAATTCTAAAAATATATTGCAAAAAGTTTTATAGAGGTGTAAAATAAATGGCGGTTTTATGTATTGGTGAAATGTTAATCGATTTTATAGGTGATGGTGTAGGAAGCATAGATAAAATTAATGTTTTTAAAAAGAAGCTGGTGGATGTGTTGCTAATGTTGCATGTGTTGCTTCAAAAGCTTGGACATAAAAGTTATCTACTTACTGCACTTGGAAATGATGGTTTTGGTAAATTTTTAGAAGATACACTAAAAATCCTCAAAATGTAAGCTGTGATTATTTAGTTAAAAAGATAATTTATTTACTCCTTTAGCATTTGTTTCTAGAGATGAAAAAGGAGATAGATCATTTTAGTTTTTATTTTAAAGGTTCTTCAGCGTTAAAAATTTCAAAAGAACAAATAAATAAAGTAAATTTAAATGAAATTGAAATAATACATTTTTGCAAGTATAGCAATACAAGATGAATCTAAAAGAATCTCATAAAATTTTATTAGAAAAGGCTAAAGAAAAAGGTATTTTTGATTAGTTTTTGATGTTAACTTAAGATTTAATCTTTGGGAAGATACGGAAGATTATTATAATACCATACAAGAAATTTTTACCTTATGTAGATATATTGAAAATATCTGATAATGAATTAGAATTTGTTACAGGAACAAAAGAATATAGAAAAAGCTTTAGAAAATAAATTTAAACATATATCACATGTTTTATACACTAAAAGGTGAAAATGGTTCAGAAGTATATCATAATGGTTTTAAAGTTTTTAAATACTATACCGAATGTTAAAGTTATAGATACAACAGGAGCAGGTGATGCTTTTTGTTGGAGCGTATATTCAAAAACTACTTAAAAATAGAAGGGGATATGAAAAATTAAGTATAATTGATTTAGAAAATATATCAAGATTTGCAACTAATTATGCTTCTTTATCAACAACTAATATAGGTGCTATATCTAGTTATGTAGATGATAAAAAGTATGAAGAGGTTTTTAAATAAAAATGTGGCTTTTTAGCCACATTTTTTTATATTCTATAATTCTCCAGCATAATTTGATATACTTTTTGTACATCATCATTATCTTCAAGAATATCTATTAATTTTTCTTAATTTTTTTCTAAATCTTCATCAGATAAACTTTCTACTTCAATTGATGGTACATATTCAATATCTGATTCTAATAATTCATAACCATTTTGATCTTAAAGCATCAGAAACTGCATCAAAAGTATCTGTTGGAGTAGTGATGTAGAAACTATCATCTAAACTTTCCATATCTTCCATACCTGATTCAAGAGCTATTTCCATTATAGCATCTTCTTCAGTTTTATCTGTTTTTCTATAATGATTACACCTTTTCTATCAAACATATGATACACATCCAGTAACTCCTAAATTACCACCATTTTTATCAAAAAGTTGATTTTACAGCAGAAGCAGTTCTATTTCTGTTATCAGTAAGTGATTCAACAACTACTGCAACTCCCCTGGACCATATCCTTCATAGTTTAATGAATCAAATGAAGTTGAACCATCAGCACCTGATCCTTTTTATAGCTCTTGTAATATTATCATTAGGCATATTTTATAGCCTTTGCTTTTTCAATAGCGTGTTTTTAAAAGCAACATTATATTCAGGGTCTGCACCATTTCTAGCAGCAACTGTAATTAATCTAACGTATTTTGTGAAAGCTGCTCCTCTTTTTATCTTGTGCTTCTTTACGACCTGCTATAGTACCATGTCTTCCCATATTTCCTCCAAATTTTTATTTCATTTAAATTATATCACATTAAAAAGTATAGTCAAAATTTAATCATTTAACTTTAGAACTGATAAGAATGCTTCTTGAGGTATTTCTACGTTACCTATAGCTTTCATACGTTTCTTACCTTCTTTTTGTTTTTCTAATAGTTTTTCTTGAGTAATATCTCCACCATAACATTTAGCTAATACATTTTTCTTAAAAGCTTTTACTGTTTCACGAGCAATTACTTTAGTTCCAAGTGCTGCTTGTATTGGTATTTCAAATTGTTGTCTTGGAATTACTTCTTTTAATTTTTTTCAACTATAGATCTACCTCTGTAATAAGCGTTATCGTTATGTGCAATAAATGAGAATGCATCTACAGCTTGTCCACTTACAAGTATATCAATTTTAACTAAGTTTGATTCTCTAAATCCTATCATTTCATATTCGAATGAAGCATATCCTTTAGTTCTTGATTTAAGTTTATCATAAAAAAATCAATAACAACTTCAGCAAGTGGCAAATCATATATAATCATAGATCTATTTTCATCAACAAAACTCATATTTACAAAAGTTCCACGTTTTTCCCTGACAAAAGTTCCATAACATTTCCTACATAATCTTTAGGAACTATTATAGTTCCTTTTTATGAATGGTTCTTCATATGTTTTCTACCTTCAGGAAATTCTGCTGGGTTGTCTATTATAAGCATATTAGAAGTACCTTCTGACTGTAACGTGATATTCAACAGATGGAGCAGTAGATATTAAATCAATGCCAAATTCACGTCTTAATCTTTCAACTATAATTTCCATATGCACAATCCTAGAAACCACAACGGAAACCAAATCCTAAGGCAAGTGAAGTTTCAGGCGTGTAGCTAAGTGAAGCATCATTTAATTGTAATTTTTTCTAAAGCTTCTCTTAAATCTTCATAATCATCAGTTGATATTGGATAAATACCTGCAAACACCATGCTTAGTGCTGGTCTATAACCAGAAAGTGGAAATTCAGTAGGATTTTTAACGTGAGTTATTGTATCTCCAACTTGTGTATCTTTTTATTGATTTAATTCCAGTTATAATATATCCAACAGAACCAGTATTTAATTCATTTGTTTCTTTCATTTTTAGGAGAGAAAACACCTAATTCAAGTACTTCAAATTCTTTTACCAGTAGACATTATTTTAATTTTATCACCTTTTTATTGAACCATCAATTATACGGATATATGTAATAACTCCCTAAAAATCATCATAGTGAGAATCAAATATCAAAGCTTTAGTGGTGCATTATCTTTTACCATCTGGTTCAGGAAGATGATTAACTATTCCTTCAAGTAATTCATCTATTCCTATTCCAGTTTTACCAGAAACAAGAACAGAATTATCTGTAGGCAATCCTATTACATCTTCTATTTCAAGCATAACTCTATCTGGATCTGCTGAAGGTAAATCAATTTTATTTATAACAGGTAAAATCTCTAAATCATTTTCAAGTGCTAAATATACATTAGCAAGAGTTTGTGCTTCAATTCCTTGAGCTGCATCGACTACCAGTAAAAGCACCATCACAAGCTGCAAGAGATCTTGAAACTTCATATATAAAATCAACGTGTCCTGGAGTATCTATAAGGTTTAGTTCATAAAGTATTACCATCTTTTTGCTTTATAATTTAATGTTACTGCTTGTGCTTTTTATAGTTATACCTTTTTCACGTTCAAGGTCCATACTATCTAATAATTGTTCTTTCATTTCTCTTTGACTAACAGTACCAGTCATTTCAAGTAATCTATCTGCAATAGTAGATTTTACCGTGATCAATATGAGCAATTATTGAAAAATTTCTTTTTATATTTTTTTATCTATCATTTTACTCCTCATTATTTTTGTTTTACTTAGATTTTTATCACACTTTTTAAATATATTCAATAGAATCTGAAAGAATAGAAATCTTTAAATATATTTATAATTGAAGATTTTATTCTTTTTGTTTTTTAAAAATATAGTTTATAAGATAAATTTAAAAATTTTTGAAACTTCTGAATTCATTGAAAAAGGCTTATATATTCTTTACATTATAGATGCAGAAGTAGTATAATACGGTTAGATGATGATGACCTTAAAGAAATGAACTTAAAGGTCACTGAAAAATATAGAAGAAAATCCTAATAGGTTTAGTGATTATAGACCTTATTTTAAAGAAAAAGTAGTAGCAAATTTCTATAAATTAAGGTATAAAAATTAAAGAAGGAAGTAAAACTTTAAGAAATAGATTTGAAAAATTTGATAAAGGCTTGAGGTTAAAGTAAAAAAACTCAGACTATATTAAGAATAATACAAGCAGAAATAAAAAGAATATACAATAAATGAAATAACTAATATAAAATCTAAAGTTAAACTTTACATTGAAAAAGGCACACTAAATAGATATAGTGATATTAGAGTTAAAGAAAGAATTAAAAGTATATAGATGATAATTTATATGAAGCTTGTAATCTTATGAAATTAGACAGTAAAAACTAAAAGGCTTAAAAGTTGTAATAATGAATGCAGAAAGACAATTAGGAGCTTATACCTAATAGTAATATTTTATACTTAAATCCATTAATATTAGGAAGCAAAGTAAAAATATGAAGAAGTTTTTAAAAATTGGATACCTTGATAATTTAGCTTGTTATGAAAATATCTTATCAACTTATGTACACGAAATAACACATTATTTAGAAAATGATATAAGGAAGAAAAAGGTCAAAAATATATTGATAGAGTATATAATAAAGTAGCTAAATTTGTTAAAAACAAAGATATAGGAAATGAGATAAAGTAGTATGCTTTATATTGTTTTGATAATGTTAAATTTAATAATATAACATTAAAAAATATCAGAAATAGTAGCAGAAACTATGGTTAAGGGAAAAATTGAATTGTTCAACAAAAACTTAGTTTAGAAATTACAGAAATTTTAAGAAAAGAGGAATGGAATGAGACTTTTTAATGAAGAAGAGAAAAATTGATAGATATCTATATTTATCAAGAAAGTATAGGGATAAAATAATAGATGTTAACGGAGTTATAATGTTAAATGATGAGTTTCGAAGAAATTAGAAAAGAATTCAATGATTTAAGAGATTGGGATGAAAAACTTATGGGGATATATATAGAGAATGTCACCTTATGCTTATGATTACAGGTAAATTAAATTTAAGAGGTTATATGGGTAAGATAAGGATAAAAGATTTAGAAAAGGATTTACTGAATTTTTAAAAATACATTTGAACTTAGAGCTAAAAATAACAGACATAATGGCTACATAAATAGAAAAAGAAGTACAAATTAGATTTGTTAAAGAAGTAGACCCTGAAAGGGAATAAATGGCAACTAAATGGTAGAGGTGGAAAGATATTAAGAGATACAGGACAATTAATGACCTCTATTCATCGTATTAGTGATGGAAAGGTTGGAGGAGTTGCTACAAATAAGATTTATGCACGGATACATAATGAGGGTGGAATAATAAGACCTAAAGAAAAATCTAAAAATTTTTAGAAAGTATATAAAGAATCTAATAATATATGATGAACCTAAAATTGATTATAGTAAGCTTTAATAATTTAATTATTCCTAATGAGAATAATAATAAAAATAAGTATGAATATGATGAAAGTGGTCCTAGTATTATTCATAAAAAGTTTATTAAAGAAGAGGAGTATATATTATGAAAAAAATATTTTTATATTTTTATCAATTATTATTATAGGATTTATAGTAAGCTATTTTTGAGATTGAAAAATCATTTTTGTAAAAATATGGATTTATTATAATTTATGGATTATGTATGGGTCTATTATCACGTAGAATCAATTAATATTATTTAAAAGAACAGTAATTAATCTGTTCTTTTTATTTAAAATTATTTTTAATAATCTTTTTCAAGTTAATTTTTCAAATTTTTATTCTAAAAATATGATTTAAAAATATATTTTTTATATTATATTTACTTAATTAAATGAGAAGAAAATATTACAATTTTTTTCTAGAAAATCTTAAAAACTTTCTTCTAAGTAGTAATGATTTTTAAAAATTAAGACAATCTTTAGTTAAAAATTTTTAATAGATTTATAAAAATATCTCTTATTATATTCAAATCATTGATGAAATTTTCTTTTTAAAAAAATAAAAATTATATAGAAAAATTCAATCATTTCTTCATAAAACTTACTAAATTATAATTCAAAAATCACTTTGTTTTTCAAAAATAACAGTTAAATATGGAGAAAATTTTCTCATTTTTAAAATTAATTATCTATTTTTAACTTAAATATTTTTGATATATATTGATTTTTATTTAAGAATATGATTGAGAACAGTATTTTTAAATTAAATTTTTCATTTTTAAGATCAAAAATCATAATTAAGGATGAATATTTTCAAAAATTAGAAAGGAAATTATGATTATTTTTCTAAAAATAAATCCTTATGTATACCAAAATTGAGAGCAACAAAAATTTTATATTTATAATATTAAATATATTGACAATATTCTGTATGTTTAATATAATATGTCTATATATTAAAAATAGAGGAAAATATGTTAAAAGGAATTTAAAGAATTTATTTCAAAAGGAAATGTTGTTGATTTAGCAATAGGGGTAATTATAGGGGCTGCATTTGGTAAAAATAGTATCATCTCTTATTAATGATATAATAATGCCTATAATTGGTTTAATCTTAGGTAAAATTAATTTCAAAACTTTAAGTTTAGTTTTTAAAACCAGCAGAAGGTGATACTGAAGCTCTTACATTAAATTATGGAATGTTTATTCAAAATATAGTTGATTTCTTAATTATAGCATTTGTATTATTTATGGTTTTAAAAATTATGCTTAAATTAAAGAAAGAGGAAAAAGTTGAAGAAGTTGTTGCTGAACCTAAATTAACTAAAACAGAAGAATTATTAATTGAAATTAGAGATTCATTGAAAAAGTAATTAAAACCGTATAAAATAATTTTTATACGGTTATATTTCACATTTTTAATTCAAATATTTTTCCTTTATTTTATTCAAAAAGAATTTCTTTATCCATCTCACTTCTTTCAGCCATTTTTCTATAGTAGCAGTAGGAGCATAACTCTAGCTAGAGGAGTACTCAATAATTTAAATTTTAGAAATTTATTTTAGGTAATTCTATTTTTAAACTAGGGTATATTTTTAATAGATCTTTAAGATATGTATTGTAATTTATACTTTCTATGTTAAATATTAAAGTTTCTTCATTTTTCTTCTTCTAATAACTCATTCTTATTTTCTTCATCCCAAGTTAAAGAGTTCTAGAGCCTTTGAGAGATCTAATAGTGTACAGTCTTGCATCATTTCAAGAACTCCTTTATATACACCATTTTCATCTCTAACTGCTACATAGTAAATATATATGAATACATCACCTTTATCTATCCAAAATTCTATTTTATCTTTTTCACCTTTTCTAAATTTTTCTATAATTTCTTCAACTAAATGAACACTTTTTCTTGGATGACAATTTTTAACATCTCTACCTATAAATATTTTTACTTCTTGGAAAAACTCTGTGTTCAGTATCGTTATAAAATTTAACAGAATTATTATTGTCTCACAAAAGTGAAATCAACAGGCATATGTTTTAAAAATTAACATTATTTGTTCAGGAGTCATAGAACCATATTTAAGTTCTATTTCATTTGTATTATCTTCCTTTTATTTGCATATCCATATTTTTCACGTAATTCCTGAAACTCATTTTATAAATCCAGAATTATTTTTCATTAGAATCATGTATTTAGAGATATATCAAAAAGTACAATTTCTTTTATCTCCTAATTTCATATCCTTCAAATTCTTCTTCATTTATCATTTCTAAGTGAAGTAGGATAGCACATCGTCTCTTCCTTTATTTATTAGATCAAGAATATCCTCTTTCTATAGTTATTTGTTTTTCAATAAATTTATCATCTTCATCATTTTAAAAGTAATTCTTTAAACTCCTTAATTTCATCACGAATAAAATCATCGAGTACCCACATAGTTGTTGTTGGTCTATCAAACCCCTTTTTTCTAAAATAGGGTATAATTGATTTTGTTTACGCACTAAAAATGAAATTTATACCATTTAGTTAACTCATCATAAATTGTTAGCCATTCATATAAAAATCTTTTTCAAAAGCTCTATCTATATCATTTGAAATATTTTTAATAATTTCACTTTTCAACGTATATATATTTATAGGATGCAATTTATTTAGAGTAGGCTACTTGCTATCTAATACATCTTCAAATAATATTAATATTTCTGTATATTTTTCTTTTACATTCATTTTCATCAAATTGTTTAATTTTTGTTCTGCTAGTGCTATTTCCTATGGTTTAATAATTTTTACTTTTTCTTTAAGTAATATTTTTGCATCTTCTAAAGATAGTAGACCTTCATTATACTTACTTTTTAATTTCTATTATATAATTTAATTTATTTAAATCAATATTTTGATTTTTAAAATTATCGATCATTTCCATGAAATCACTCTTTTTAATAAATAAACATAAACTTCAGTATCATTAATCTGTATTAGCTGATATAGTATTTTTCTCCATCAAAATTAAGTATATCTCCACCTTTTTAAATTATTAATATGATCATTAATTTTAACATCAATATTTCCATTAAATACATTAAAAATCATATAACCAGGATGATTATGTGGTGTAATTTTTCTCCTGTTTTAAGCATCATATGTGATGATTTTAAATTTTCATTTTTCAAAAAGCTTTTACCTAATTCATTAATTATTTTCATAATAAATCCTTTTCATAACTAAAATATTTTTATAATATAATTATATAATTATTAATATTTAAAGTCAATAAAATAAAAAGCTTGATTAAAATATTTAAAAATACAGTATAATTATATATATAAGAATATTAAGGGAGAAATAATGAAAAATTAATCCTTTTGATACTGAAACTAATGGAACAAATCCTAAAGACTCTGTTTTATCTATATCTGCAATGAAAGTAGAATATGATACTGAAACAGACCAAATGGTAAAAATTAGGGAATTTGATAGATTTTTATTTTTAGAAATGAAGGTGAAGAACCTAATGAAGGGGCTTTATGTGTAAACGGATTATATGATGATGAAATTGAAAGAGAAGAAGAAATTTATCTTTTGAGAAAAATATCCAAGAACTTTTTACTGAAGATGTTGATAATTTTTATAATTTTTGTGATGGAGCACAACATTTATAAAGCATACATATTAGATTTGATAGACAATTTATACCATTATTTATTACCTCATCAATTTGATACCATGTCGAAAATATAGAAACTGTAAAAATTCCTTCATAATGGATACTCTCCATATAAATGGCCAAAGCTTATGGAATGCGCTGAGTATTATAACATTAAAAATAGAAGAAGATGAATTACATAATAGTATGTATGATGTTATAATCATGGGTAGAGTATTATTTAAGATGACAAAAACAAAATCAGGATTAGAAAAAGTTAGAAAATTTGTAGTTGATAATATTTCAAACATCTATGAGGTAGTTATGGAATCTAGTACTTTTTATATTTCAAACTTTATTGGAGTAATAGCATTTGCTGCTTCAGGAGTTTTTAAAGGAATTAAGCATGATAATGATATTTTTTGGAGTTACACTACTTGCTAGTAGTTACAGCTAGTAGGTGGAGGTATTACACGTGATATTATGTTAAATATGATACCCTAATGCCATAGTAAATCCTAGCGATATATATCTAGCTATTATTACAGCATTAATAATATATTTACCTTATCTATTTTTATTAGAGATTTAATGACAAAACGTGAATTTGTTTGAAACTTCAAAAACTTTAGTATTAATTTGTGATGCTATAGGTTTAGCAATATTTATATATATAGGAGCAGATAAGGCTTTATCACAAAACTTAAAATGCTATTGCAGTAGTTATTATGGCAACAGTAACTGCAGTAGGTGGAGGAGTTATTAGAGATATATTAGCAAATGAAACTCCATTTATATTAAAAGAGGATATATATGCCGTTCTTTGTGTTATAGGCGGATATTTATATAAATACTAATAATTGATTTAAAGTTTAAAGAAATAGAAACTCAATTTTTATATTTTCTTTTTGTATTATTTATAAGACTTATAGTTATATTTAAAAATTAAATTTACTCCAAATACTATACTTAATAAGATAGAAAACTTATATGGTATAGTTTTTATATTTATACAAAATTATTATCTATTATAAGGAGAAAGTCCCCACTTAAATGCTTTTAGTATAAAAATCACTATCTAATTTTGATACAACTACCTTATTTTTAGCAGAAGAGGCATGAATAAATTCATTATTACCTACATAAATTCCTACATGATTAATAGTATCACCACCAGATGTTATAAAAATAATAAATCTCCAACTTTAATTTGTGAAATATCTTTTTCAGAATTCATTTCAGCTCATATCCTTAGAAATACGAGGCAATTTAATTTTTGATTTTTCATTAAATAAATAGGTCATAAAAACCTGAACAATCAAATTTATCTGGTCCAATCTGATCCCCAAGAATAAGGTTTATCTAAATTTTTCTTTTGCAAAATTGGCAATTTGATTTCTTAATAAATTTTCATCTTCTTTCACCAATTTTTAATATATTCATTAGAAACACTTTTTAATTCATTAAGTATAGTTTGTAGTCTTTCATCATCTTCTGAAGAAGAAAAGATATAGAACATAACAAAATTACAAAAGTAAGTATAATAATTTTTCTCATAGTATACCTCCTTATACATTTTAACCTATAACTTAAACTTAGTCAAATTATCTATATTAATTTAAGGTGTTAAAGTAGAATTATGGCTACTTTTGATTTGAAAAACTAGTAAAATAGTAAAAATAAAGAACAAAAATAGTATACTAAAAAGGTATGACTATAGGGAATTGATTTACCCTCTATTTCACCCTCACTGTAGGACTATTTTTTGTGAAATATTTGATGATAAGTTAAAAAGAACAACTTACAACATCTAATGGAAGAAAAGCGATAGATCCTATAGATAATAAGAGTTATACAACGGGTATAAAAGACTATAAGCAATGGAAAAATAGTAAAACTCCTGAAGCTAATGCTACAATAATTCAGGTACATAAAGATAGGTCTTTGGATAAGAAAAAATCATAAAAAGTTGTAAAAAGTCTTAAAAAATCTAGATTATCTGCCCAATACACTAGCTGAATATAAAGAAAATGAGGTATAATAATGTTGAGGAATATCAGTAAATTACATAGGTCTCTTAATACTTTTAATAAAATAAAAATCTAAAAATTAGATTAAAACATTTGAAATAAAGCTATATCTGAGTATCATAAATTTAAAAAGTAGGGTTAGAAGTATCTGATAATTTCTTAAGTAGGTTTTGAATGCTAAAAGAAATATTCTTGATTTAAATTTAACTGATATTTTAAAATTAATAAAAATAATGCTTACACATAATTGATAAATATTGTGTTTGATAAAAGCGGTAACTCAAATAAAAATATAAACAATAACAAATGTGAGGTATATAAATGTCATCTCATAGAATATATAAATTATATAAAAAATATCTTAACAAGAATCAAACTAACGCTGATTATTGTGATACATTTTATGCTTCGTTGAGAAATATAGATGTTGATTTAAATGAAGAAAACTATGAATCAGAGTTTCAATGGGCAGTCTTAGAAGTAGAAGAACAAGCAGAACCTTGGAATGATATTAAATATTTCAAGCCACTAGATGATCAGTTAAAGGGAATTATTAAAAATATAATTTATAAATATATTGAAATACCATAAAATATATACTTTTAAAATATTAAGAATACAATTCTTGGTTTAGATATATTTGAATTTAGAGAATATTACAAATTTAATAAAATTATAGGTAAATCTAATGTCAAAAATAAAAATATTCAGAAAAATATGCACCACCACAAAACTCTAATTATAAAGATAAACATAAAATAAAAATATATATTACTTTAATGGATATATTAGTATCATATAGTACCTATAGATGAAAAAGGAACAAAGATGAGAAGAATAACTAGAGAAGAATTATATAAACCTGAAAAATTATATACGACCTGGTACAAAATTAAAAAAATAAATATGAAGAATAAAAAGGGATCAAGAATTTACTCATAGAGGAAAGGATTTTGTGACACTTTTGTATTGGGAGGACTATTATTCTGAGGATGATATAGATTTGGTATTTGAAGAAGGAACCTATTGCCACTTAAGAAATATAGAAAAGCATAGAAATACTAGAGGACTAAAAGTCCTCTTTTTATAAGTTAGGTATATAGAAATATATAATCGCCTTTATGGAGCATAGGCTTTAAAGAATGCTCTTTTTATTACTTAAAATTCATTGACAAAACAACGTAAAAATGAGAAAGAGGTAATATGAATAAAGAAGAATTAATCGCTTTTAGGATTAACAGAAGAACAAGCAAATAAGGTATTAGAAATTAATAAAGATATGATACCTTATACAAGATTTAAAGAGGTTAATGATGAAAAATGAATTAAAAATCAATTATCTAATCGTGATACACAATTGAAAGAGCTAGCTAAAAATCACAAAAGATAATGAAGAACTTAATTCAAAAATCAAGGAACTTCAAGAAAGTAACAAAAATGCACAAACTGAGTATGAAAAATAAGAACTTGGTTGAACTTATTAAATAATTAAAAGCATTAAAAAGAAAGCGATGCTTATTTATTTTAAAATATAGAGTAGAAAATTTATTGCAGTAAGTGTAATGAAAGAATACTAAAAAGTTTAAAAATAGGATAATTTACCTAGTATAATTTAATTTTTAATGTATAATATACTATAAAACATAAAATAGGAGAGATGTTAATGAATGAGGTAAAATGTCCTAATTGTAATAGCGATATTTTCTTTAGATGAAAAAAACATATTCAAGTATAAAAATATCAAGTTAGGGACAAAAGAATTTGAAGAAGAAGTTGAAAAAGAATAAAAATAATTTAGAACTAGAAAAGAAAATATTAGATTAGATGATATACAAAAGATAATGAAATAAATAAACTTAGCATTGAAAAATAAATATAAAGAACAAATAAATGATCTTGAAAATACTATAACTAAACTAAATAGTCAAATTTCGAATTTTGAAGTTAATAATAAGAATAATATTCAAATAGAAAAGATGAACATAGAGAAAAATATATAAAGAAGAGATGTCTAATCTTCAAAAATACAATATTAAAAACTTGAATCAAAAATTAGTTCTTTAGAAGAAAAATTCAAGAAAAATATAGAACTAGAAAAATAACTTTAGAAAATAAATTTAAAGAAGAAATAAATAATTTAAATAATGATATATTAAATCTAAAAAAATAATGAATTAATAATAAAAGATAAGTATCAAGCTGAATTAAAAATAAGGATGATATTATAGAATACTATAAGATTTAAAAATCAAAATTATCTACTAAAATGTTAGGTGAATCTCTTGAACAACATTGTGAAGTATCATTTAATAGATTAAGATCTACAGCTTTTCCAAATGCTTATTTTGATAAAGATAATGATACTTCAAGTGAAGTAAAGGAGATTATATCTATAGAGAATTAGATGAGAATGGAGTAGAAATACTTTCAATAATGTTTGAGATGAAAAATCAAAATGATGAAACAAAAGACAAAGAAGAAAAACAAAAGATTTTTCAAAGAATTAGATAAAGATAGACATGAAAAATTGTGAATATGCAATACTTGTTTCTCTACTTGAACAAGACAATGAATTATATAACGATGGTATAGTAGATGTTTCTTATGAATATGAAAAATGTATGTAATAAGACCACAATTTTTTTCATACCAATAATTAGTTTACTTAGAAATGGTGCTAGAGGAGTATTAAAATATAAACAAGAATTGAATTTATTAAAAATCAAAAATATAGATATAAGTAATTTTGAAAACGACTTAAGAAGCTTTAAAGATCAATTTGGAGCAAATTATGAACGTGCAGGAAAAATTTCAGAAGCAATAGATAAAATTGATAAGAGTATTAAAAATTTACAAGATACTAAAGATGCTTTTATTAGCTTCTGAAAAATAATCTAAGATTAGCTAATAAAAAATTAGATGATTTAACTGTAGAAAAATTAGTCAGAAAGAATCTAACTATGAGAAAAATGTTTGAAGAATTAAATGATAAAAGAGGAGAAATAATGTTTTTAAAAAGTAGTGAAAATGTAGGAAAGTTAGAAGTTGTTTGTGGAGTATGTTCTCAGGTAAAAGTGAAGAACTTATACGTCAGTATTAGACGTGTAAATTATGCTAAAACAAAGTGTAGTTGTATTTAAACACTCTATAGATAAAAGATACGGTGAAAATGGTATATTTTCACATAATATGAATAGTATAGAAGCATATCCTGCAGCTTCAGTTAAAGATATGGAAGAAATCATGAAAGAAAAACCATATATAGAAGTAATTGGTATAGATGAAGTTCAATTTTTTGGTGAAGAAGTTTTTAGAATTTTTGTAAAAATATATAAAAGGGGTAAAAAGAACAATAGTTGCTGGCTTAGATCTTGATTTTAAAGCTGTTCCTTTTATACCTATGCTCTGAGCTAATGGCAATAGCTGATAGTGTTACAAAATTAAAAAGCAAAATGTGTTATATGTGGTAAAGACGCTTATGCAAGTCAAAGATTGATAAATGGAGAACCTGCTTTTTGAAGATGATCCTATAGTTATGGTTGGTAAAGCTAAAGAAAAACTATGAAGCTTGTTGTAGAAGACACTCACATTGTTAGAAAAAGAAATGAGAATATAGGTAAAATTTACTTCTTATTTGGAACAGATATTAATGCAGGTAAAGAAGAAGTTGAAAACTATATATTATCTAAAAAATAAAATTCTAATTCTATAAGTATAAGTATTTTTAACGAAGGAGAAGTATATCTAATGTTAGAGAAAATATTAAAAAAACTTTCTCTAGAATATGATATAGTTTTTGTGAGAATAGTTAAGAGTCCTTTAATACCAATACAAGAAAATTATACTATAATTGATTTAATGATGGAATTAAGACAAAAATCTTCTGTAATATTAATTTCAAGAAATAGAAGAGGTATGATAAATGAAGTATTAATATCTTACGAAATAATAAATAAAGCAGATTTAAATATAGAAAGTGTTATATATACAAAATCAGATAACAAAGAAAATGATGAAGTTATCGAAAATATAAATGAAATATTAAATATAAAAAGCAATAATATTATAGGAGGAAAATATATGAAAAATTAATTTTGGGAATTTGTATTCTTACATCAATGACTTCTTTTGCATATACAAGATTGTCATCAGATGAATATTTAAAAAGGAATATTTACAAGTTCTGCAACTAAAGAGATAATAGAAAAATACTATGACTATAACATAATGATTTAGCTGTTGTTTCTGATAGAGTTTACACAGAAAAAGAAGCAGAAATTGATGCTATTAATGGTCTTAAAAATTCTATGACTGAATATACTGAAAATATTTAAGTAAATTATTTAAAAATACAAATTTAAGTGGTAAAGATTTTGATGAAAGTACTATTAAAACAATGGCAAAATGAAATTGTAAATAATGTTATAACTAATAAAAATATACACTAGCTAATAAAAGTTGAAGTACTAGAAGGAGATAAAACTAAATATTTAATTTTAGTTAAAATACCTCAAAGTTACTTTAGAAAATGAAAGTAATAAAAGTAAAGAAAGACTAAAAAAATTTAATTTTCAAATTAAAATGACTACTATCATGAATTAGGTAAGTAGTATGAAAAAGTATACATAAAGATTTACTAAGAAAAATATTAAAAATAAAAATAAGATTTCTTTATTTAATGACAATAACATACTTGGAAGCTCAACATATATTGCTCTTAATATTTTACCAAGGTCTATGAATAAAAACCATATCAAATATATATGAAAAATATAATGTATATGATATAAAAGATATTTTAATAATTTAGGGTTTCAATAATAAAGAAAAAGAAATTTTTAAATAATATTAATGGAATAGAAAGTATAGAATATGTATACAATAAAGAATATCTTTTAAAAAGTGAAAAAGGTTATTAACCTTTTTCTTTATCCAAAAATATATTAAAAATTAAATATAATAGAAGGTAAAGAGCCTAAAAACAATAATGAATTAATAATAGAATATAGATTAAAAATATATATCCTATAAATTCAAATATTGAATTACAAGAAAAATATATAGTTACTGGTTATTTTGAAAAATCCAGTTCATAGATTACTTGATAACTCATGAAATAGCATATAAAGGCTTTAAATAAAACCGATATTTTTAGCATATACCATTCAGTCTAATTTTCAGGAAAATGATTTTAAAAAAATATTTATATAAAGTTGGAAAAAGATAAAAATTTAATTCAAATGAAAAACTTATTAGAAAAACTATATAGTTAGTGATAAAGAAAAAGAATTTAAAAGTGAAAAACTAGAATTTTTACTTAGAGAAGAAACAAAAACTTATAAACGGAATAAAAGAAATAGATACTGGAATAAATAAAATACAAAATAAAAATTAGAATTAAATAAAATAAATAACGATATATTAAAAAAAGAAAATTTAATAAGTAGTACTTAAAATAACATTAATAAAAATGAAAAAGTTATAGAACAAGAAAAAGTATTAAAATTTCAAAAATTCAATTATAGATATTGATGCCGGTCTTAAAAATTAAAAGATGGATTGATAGATATTAATTCAGGAATTTTATTAATAGAAGAGTCTTTAAATAAAAATTGATTCTGGATTAAAAAGAATTGAAATTAAAGAAAATTGAATTTAAAATAATAATCTTTATAAAATTAAGAAAAACAAAAATCAATTATATTTTTCAGAAAATAAGAAAAATAAAATATATAAAAGAAATTAATGATGCCTTAAATACTATTATTAAAAGAAAAAGAAAAATTGTTTAACAATAAAAAGAATTAAATTCTAAAAATTATTGGAATTAAATATTCAAAAATCAGATTAACAACAATATTCATGACTTAACCAGAAAAAGGAAGAAGTATTTATTGGGAATGTTAATATATATAAAGAAAGTATTAGCTTATAATAAAAATAAATTTTTAAATGATTATGATGAAAATATCTTTAAAAATTAAAAAAATTCTAAAAAGATATTAAAAATGCATATTATATATTAAATAATAAAGAAAAAGATTTAATTATTAAAAAATAATATAAGATACACTGATAATATTCAAAAATAAAAATTTAAAAAGAAGAAATATTTCATTAAAAAATATTTATATAGTTAGTACTTATATGGATAATGCATCATATATATCATATGTAGAAGGAATAGAAAGTCTTAATATAATATCTAAAATTTTTCCCATTATTTTATTTTCATAGTAATATTTATAACTATAACTACAATGACAAGATTAATAGAAGAAGATAGATCTAGCATTGGTACTATGAGATTTTTCTCGGATATAGTGATATTGATATATTAATAAAATATTTAACATATGCACTTATTCCTACAATACTTGGTTTATTTATAGGGGATATTTTAGGATTTATATATTTACTAAGATTTATATATACTGCGTATAATTCTGGGTCAATAACTACATTTTAATAATTTAGAAATTATATTTAGTCCCTAAACTATATATAATTTCATTTATTGCTTCTATTATATCTAGCTTTTTATCTGTGTATATTTCTATTAAAGCAAGTCTTAATGTAAATAGTTACAAGTTTTACTAAAAATGAAATCTCCTAATAAAGGTAAAAAATTTTTCTTGAAAAATTTAATTTTTATGGAATAAACTTAAATTCACTAACAAAAATAACTATTAGAAATATATTTAGATATAAAATAAAATTAGCTATAAATATAATTGGAATCGCAGGATGTTCTTCTTTGATAGCTTTTTCTATAAAAAGATTCATTTAATAATATTTCATATCAGCAATTTGACTATTTAAGACCATATAAAGTCTGAAATAAATATTAAAGAAAATAATTATAATAAGATTGAAATTGATAATTTATTAAAAACAATAATTATATATATGCACATATACGCTAAAATTTTTAAATAATTATGAAGAAAAGTATGTAGATATATATGTATTTAATGATAATATTTCAAGCTTTTATAAAAAGTAATTGATAGTAAAAATAATAATATAAATTTAGAAGATAAAGGAATATATATTAATCAAAAGAGCGCTAGAATTATCAAATAAAAAGTATTGGAGAAAATATTTTAATTAAAAGATTATTATATGAAAGTATATAATTTTAATATTTTTAAAAGTTTTCAAAAATTATTCAGGAAATTATATATATATGACAAAAATATTATGAAAGTCTCTGGATATAAATATAAGGAAAAATATCATTCTTGTAAAAGATGAAAGATAAATAATTATAGATAAATTCTTTTAAAAATCCAGATATATTATATATCTATGAAACTAATACTCAAAATTAATTTATGATAAAATTAGTAATAGTTTAAATTATATAGTTTTGTTTTATTATGATTTTTCCGCATATCTTTTCATTTGTTGTACATACAGTTTATTAGATATAAAACATAAACGAAAAGAAAAAGAAATATCAACTATAAAAGTCTTAGGATTTAGAAAAATAGAGATTTTTAAATACATATACAGTGAAACTATTTTATTAACTATTATTGCATCTTTATTAGGTATAATTTTTAGGAATCATTTTTACATAAAAAGGTTATATTTAGTATGCGTAAATAACAAATGTAATATTTATAGAAACCATTTCATTTAAAACATATATTTTAACATTAATATTGACATATATTTTTTCATTTATTTCTATAGTTATAAGTTTTAGAAAAATAAATGTAATTAATATGGTTGAATCATTAAAAATTGACGATTGAAACAAACTTTTAAATATGGTATAATAAATAATAAGAGGTTGATATGAAAATTATTAGTAATATTTTCAGTATTGTTAAGTTTAAATTTATTTGCACTTAATGATGGTAAGTATGAAGTTGTTCAAAAACTCTGATTATACATTAAATTTTAAATTAATTGTTAAGAATTCTAAAATATTATTTGTTGATTTTGATAAAACTGATATTAATGGTCAAAGATTATCAACAGTTAATCAAAATTTTAGAAACAAAAAGAAAAATATGAAAAATACATAATTGAGAATCAAACTTTAGAAAATTTACCTGTAGAGTATAAAAAAGAACTGGGAAGTTTTAATAGACTTTTATTAGAAAAAGTAATTCATCAGAACCAGGAACTTATCAATTAAATTAATGGGGATGTAGTTAACATCCCTTTTTGTGAGGTATTTAAAAATGCGTTTAGATAAATTTTTAGCTAATTCTGGAGTAGGTAGTAGAAAGAAGTTAAAGAACTTATAAAACAAGGATTAGTTTTTGTAAATGAGGAAAGAATTAAAAGTAGTGATAAAAATATAGATGAAAATAAAGATATAATTAAAGTAAATAATAAATTGATAACATATAAAAACATGTCTATATCATGCTAAATAAACCAAAAATGTGATATCAGCAACCGATGATAAAAACACAAGACTGTTATTGATTTAATAAAAGGATATGATACATATAATATATTTCCTGTAGGAAGACTTGATATAGATACTGAAGGATTACTTTTATTAACTAATGATGGTAAACTTTCACAATCTACTTTCTCCTAAAAACATATTGAAAAAGAATATTTTGTAAAACTAAAAAGAAATATAAATGATCATAATATACACAAAGTGGAAAATAGTATAGAACTTGAAGATGGATATGTATGTAAAAAGGGCTAAAAATAAGTAAAAATTAGTGAGAAATGAATTAAATGATTTCTATAACTGAAGGTAAATTTCATCAAGTTAAAAGAATGTTTAAAAGCAGTGAAATAATGAAGTTATATATTTAAAAAGAATTCGTATGGGGAAATCTTTTTATTAGATAAAAACTTAATGTTAGGAGAATATCGTGAATTAAGTAGGATGAATTGAAGGGATTGATTACAAAATGAAGAAGATAACATTTTTTAATTTTCAATAAGTATATCGATGTGTATAAAATCATATTTAATCATATATCTGAAAAATTTTAAATTAGATATATCAATTAATGAAGTACACTTTAAAGTATTAAATAATGAATATTTAAATAAATCAGATATTACTTATACATCATATTTAACTCCGTATGATTTTTGATGTACAATTAGAAGATATCGTGTATTATCCTAATCTTTTTCAATTCAAAAGCTTATGATATTAAAAAGATTTTCAATACTTAAATTATTAGAAATTTTTGAAATTAATATAGAAAATAAAAATATACTAATATTAGAATTAGGAGATTTTTTGAAAATATATACAATAGTTTAAAAGGAATTGAATCCACGTAAGATAAATATTTCAACAATAAAAAGAAAAATATAAAATTCAAGCTAAATAAAAGGTGATAGTTTTAAGAAAAAGTTGATTCTGAAAGATTAGAAAATGTCGATCTTTTAATAAATGACACAGAAATAGGTGATATGTATTCCATAAATGAGACACCAATTAAAACTAACTGGTATACTTAATCCCTAAATATTTACTTGATCTTAACTTATTACCATTAGAAACTACTTTAATGAGTTTAAATAAAAATAAAGGAAACATTAGTATAGGTGGCCTTTTATTTAGCTATTATAGAATGTCTTAAAAATTTCTAGTATACTATTTTCTAAAGATTTAGTAACTGTGAAAAATATAAATAAAATCTATAATAATTTGTAGATGAATTAAATAAAAATTAACTATATAAAGGAGAAAAATAATGGAAAAAGAAATGATTTTTAAATTAGAGTATGATAAATTATATCAAATCTCTAGATTATTGAATTTAGATTTTGAAGAATATAGAAATTCTATAAAAGTTTTTAACGAAGATATTAAAGAAGCTTTGTAAAATATTTTTAGGATTTGAAGATATAGATAATGAAGTAACAAATTTTCAAACTTTCTTTTTACTATATGGCTGAACATTTAGAAAAAGTCATATTTTCATAATAATAATTCTAAAATGTTTACTATAGGATTAAAAATTTATCAAAAGATTATGAATATTTATTAGAAAATAAAATAAATTTTTGATGATTTTGAAGAAAAAGAAAAACGTATGATGATGTATTAATAGATATATTGGCATCAAATATAGAACATGAGTTAAAAATAAATAAAACCATATTTGCTATATCTATGGGATTAAAGTAGTTGTATATATGTATATAACAGATTATAAAATTCTTAAAGAACTTAAAAACTTGATCTCCAAACTAGTCCAAATATTCGATACCTTAAATCTTGAAAAATATATGGTTATATATATCAATTCAAGGAAACAGATCCTACTTTTCAAAATATCTTGATAAAAAGGGGACTATATAATGGAAGAGAAAGAAAATAAAGGTAAATATATAGCTCTATTTAATCCTAATATCAGACAAAATATAGTTATTGCATTTTTAACAGATGAACAAAAGAAAAAAATTTAAAGGTGATTCTATAATGATAAAACTTGCAATATTTGATATGGATGGGTTACTTGTTGATACAGAACAAATTTATATAGAAGAGTTTCCTAAAATCTTAGAAAAGCAAGAAATATATATAAAAAGAAGATATGACTAAAATTATAGGTCAAAAGTGAGAAAGCATTTAAAGAGCATTTTTCAAATCTTTTCCCAAATATTGATTTTGAAAAAGCTAAAAATGAACTACTAGATCTTTTTTAAAAACTGCTGAAAATAAAAACTTAATGTTAAAAAGGTGCTAAAAATTTATTGAATTTTTAAAAATAGAGGAAATTAAAAATTGCACTTGCTTCCTCTAATGATAGAGATAAAATAAAACTTTATTTAGAAAAACTGATCTTTTTAAAATATTTTGAATATATAATATCAGGAGAAGATATAAAAAGAAAAGCAAAACCTAATCCAGAAATTTTTTAATAAAGTAATAAAATCATTTTAATGTTGAAAAAGATGAAACAATAATTTTTAGAAGATCTCTTTTAATGGAATTAGAGCAGCATATAGTTCTGGTGCAAAAAGGTATAATGATACCAGATATTTTAGAACCAAATATAGAAATGAAAGAAAAGGCAAAATATATATTTAAGGATTTAGATGAAGTTGTTTTTAAACTTCAATATGCTAGACAAAGACTAGATATTTATAGTATAATTAATATTAATATTATGTATGAAAAAAATTGAAAGGAGGAACATGGAAAATATAACCTTATACAGAAAAATATAGACCACAAAAATTTTGAACAACTATATGGTCAACAAAAATATAGTTGAGGCCATAAAAAAATAGTTTAGATAATAATAAAATGTCTCATGCTTATCTTTTTAATGGTCCACGTGGTGTTGGTAAAACAACTATTGCTAGACTTATTGCAAAAGGTATAAATTGTTTAAATAATGGTCCAAGTTCTATTCCTTGTGATGAATGTGAAAAATTGTAGAGAAATAGTAAATGGAAGCGCTATGGATATAATAGAAATTGATGCTGCATCTAATCGTGGTATTGATGAAATAAGAGATTTAAAAGAAAGTACTGGTTATCTTCCTGTTAAATGTAGAAAAAGATATATATAATAGATGAGGTTCATATGTTAACTAAAGAAGCTTTTTAACGCTCTTTTTAAAAATACTTGAAGAACCACCTCAACATATTTTATTTATACTAGCAACAACAGAAATAGAAAAAAATTCCAGATACAGTAATTTCTAGATGTCAAAGATATGATTTTAAAACTTTAAGTGAAAAATGATATAGTAAATATGCTTATAAATGTTGCAGAAAAAGAAAATATTAAAATAGATGAAGAATCTTTAAATTTAATATATCAAAAATCTGAAGGTTCTACTAGAGATTCATTCTCAATATTTGAACAGGTAATATCTAATTATTATCATCTAGATCAAATTACTTTAGAATTAACTGAAAAATCACTCAGGACTTGTTTCAAGTAAAGTTCATAATGAATTTTTAGAAAATATTGAAAAAGAAAATAAAGAGGATATAATATCACAAATTGATGATTTATGGAATAATGGCATACAAATCGATCAGTTTCTTAAAAGATTTTTGTAAATATGTCAAAAGATCAAATGTAAATATTAATTTAAAAATCAAAATAATATCTGCTGTTTATGATATATTAAATAAATTTAGAAATGAAGAAGATAAAAGATTGATTTCATATTTAATAATAGACAAAAATATTAAAAAAAGATAATATAGCAGTTTCTAAAGTTATTAACTATGATAATCATAAAAATGTACAAACAAAACAATTTAATAATGAAAACTGGAATGAATTTGTTGCAAAATCTTGAAAAAGAAGGAAGATATAGATTTTATTGTTTATTAAATCAAAACATCTGTTGTTATAGATAATAATAATATCAGTATAAGCCTTAAAAATAATAAAGAATTAATCAATGTTTTAAATAATCCAAATACTATAGATTTTTATAGAGAAAGAAATTTATGATAAATATGGACTAAATGTTAATATTATAACAGAAAAAGGTGAAGAAGCAACGTTTTTACATCGAAGATATAAAAATAAATTAATAAGTATTTTTTGATGCTATTGAAGAATAGGAGGAAGGATGAAAGTAAAAAGTAATACTAACAGAAACAATTAAAGGTGTAGGAAAAAAGATGAAATAGTTGAAGTTAAAGATGGATATGCAACAACTTCCTATATGCTCAAAAAAGGTATACCTGCAACTGAAGAAAAATATATATTAGATAATAAAAAGCTAAAGTTGAAAAACAAAAGAAAAAGAAACTATTCATGCCAATGATTTAAAAACAATTAGAAGCTAAAAGCCTATATTACTTGAAGTTAAAAATGGGTAAAAGATAATAAAACTGTTTGGTTCAATTGGAAGTAAGGAAATAGAAGAAGCTATAAAAGAGCAGTTAAATATAGAAGTTGATAAGAAAAAATGGAAATGATGCTCGTATAAAAATCTTTAGGTGAGCACATAGTAGAAATCAAACTATATGCAGATGTAAAAAGCAAATGTAAAAAGTTATAGTTAAAGGAGTTTTAATATGGATGAATTTCAATTAACTGAAAAATTCTTTACATAGTCTAGAAAATAGAAAAATCTATACTAGGTGCTATTCTTATAGATCCAAATATAATATATAATATTAGTGATAGAATAAATGCTTCTGATTTTTATTTTTTAATTTCAATCAATTAATATATGAAAGTATATTAAAAAGACGTGATAAATATTCTAAAAATTAATTTAGACTTAAATATATTAATGGAAAAATTTAAAAGAAGATAATATACTTGATAGTATAGGTGGAGTAGAATACTTAAAACGAATTAATAGATAGTTCATATACATCAGCCAATATAGAAGCATATATAGAGATATTTAAAGAATACTCTAAAAAGAAAACTTTTAAATGTTTCAAAAAGAAATTTCAAAAAGCATATATGACAATATTCTACTGATTTATTGGAAGAAGTACAAGTATCTATTAGCCAGATAGATGAAGAAGGTAGTGGAGATGATATAATAAAAACTATCTGAATTAGTCGCTAGAGATTATGAAAGAACTGATAATAATACTATAGAAGATTATCCTAAAACTAAATTTACAAGATATGATTCTGTTACTAATGGTTTAAGACCTGCAACACTTTTAATACTTGCAGCTCGTCCAGCAATGTGGTAAAACTGCATTTTTCATTAAATATTGCGTTAAATGTAGCTAAACAAAATAAACGTGTATTAATATTTAGTTTAGAAATGGGAGAAGAAGAATTATACAATAGATTGTTAGCTGCTGAATCTGAAATTGAACTTAAACGTATACAAAGAAATAGATTTGATTTAAATGATAAAGATACAATTAATAAATTGCTTATAGCACGTGATACTTTATCAAATCTTGAAAGTATATATAGATGCTTCAGCTACACCTACTATAACTGCTATTAAAAATAAATCAAAGATTATTACAAAGAAAAATATAAAAATATAGATTTAATAATCATTGATTATTTACAACTTGTTTCAGCAACATCAAATAAAGGTAGTAGAGAACAAGAAATTTCAGAAATTTCAAGAGGACTTAAACTTCTTTCTAAAGAATTAAATGTTCCTATTATAGCTCTTTCTCAATTATCAAGAAAGAGTTGAAAGTCGTGAAGACAAAACTCCTATGTTGTCTGATTTAAGAGAATCAGGTTCTATAGAACAAGATGCCGATCAAGTTATGTTTTTAAGTAGTAAAGAGTATTACAATAATCCAAAAATTCAGAAGAAGATAATAATAAACTTTTATCTAGTATAGAACTAACATTAGCAAAAAATAGAAGTGGTAGTACAAATAAAAGTTTGTTATTTTTTGATAAACCTATACAAAAATTCAGAAAATCCTACATATGATGAGGAAAAGATGTACTTTAAAGGAGAAGAAGATTGAAAAATAATTAAAAAGCGGAATTATTAGCACCTGCTGGAAATATGGAAAAATTAATGGAAGCATTCCATTTTGGTGCAGATGCCGTATACATAGGGGGTAGGGGATTCAATTTAAGAGGAATGTCAGCAAATTTTTCAGACAGAGAACTAACAAAAAGCAGTGGAATATGCTCATTCTATAGGTAAAAAGTATATGTTACATTAAATATTTTTGCTCATAACCAAGAAGTAAATTATATACCCTAAATTTATTAAATTTTTAGATGAAGCAAAAAGTTGATGCTGTTATTGTTGGTGATTTAGGTATAATACAACAGGTTAGAGAACATGCACCAAATATGGAAATACATGTAAGCACTCAAGCAAATGCTACAAATTGGATGACAGTTAAAAGCATATAAAGATATAGGGTAGTTTCAAGAGTAGTCCTTGCACGTGAAATGTCTCTACATGAAATAAAAACAAATAAAAAGAAAAAGTACCTGATATGGAACTCTGAAGTATTTATTCACGGAGCTATGTGTATGGCTGTTTCTGGAAGATGTTTATTAAGTAATTATTTTCACTTCAAGAGATGCAAATCGTGAATATGTGCTCAAGATTGTAGATGGAATTATAAAGTTATAGCAGAAGGTCACGAAGAAACTGGAGCACATGATATCATAGAAGATGAAGGTGGAACTTTCATATTTAATGCAAAAAGATTTATGTACAATAGAGTTTATAGAAAAAATACTAGAAGCAGGTGTTGATTCACTAAAAATAGAAGGCCGTATGAAGAGTATTTATTATAACTCAACTGTTACTAAAACAATATAGAGAAGCACTTGATTCTTATTATTCTGGTAATTATAAATATGATCCAAAATGGCTATATGAATTACAAACTATAAGTCATAGACTATATTCTCCGGGATTTTATTTTTGGTCTCAAGTAATGAATTTGATCAAAACTATAACACAAGTTCATCTTATTCACAAACTTATCAATTAGTAGCAAATGTAATTGAAGTTATTGATAAAAATAAATATAAAAATACAGGTTAGAAATAGAATTATAGCACCAGAGGTTGAACTTGAATTAATTCGTCCTCATTGTGATCCCTATTAAATTTAAAGTTAATCATTTCTTTAATATAAAAACTGAGGAATATGAAGAAGTAGTTCATCCAAATACTATAGCTATACTTGAGACAGATATAGAAATGGGTCCACTTGATTTAATAAGAGTTAAGTTACCTGAAGGTGTATCTGATAGCGATATGGATATATCAGAAACAACTCAAGCAAATGATGGATTTGTACCCTAAAAGTGCATGTCAATCTTGTTCTAAAGATTTTTAATCAGAAAGGAATAAATATGAAAGAAAAATTCTAATAGTGGAAGATGATGAAAAATTGCAAAAACTTATAGAAATGGAATTAAAATTTGAAAGGTTATGATGTAGAAATCAAATATGATGGTAAAAGAAGGTCTTTTTAACCGCTAAATACAACCATTTCTGATTTAATCGTTTTTAGATGTAATGTTACCTAAAATGAATGGTTATGAAGTATGTAAAAAGAATTAGAGAAGATTCAGATGTTCCTATAATTTTCTTAACTGCTAAAGATCAAGTTACTGATAAAAGTTGTTTCTTTTGATTATGGTGCAGATGACTATATGACTAAACCCTTTCTCTATGGATGAATTAATCAGCCAGAATTAAAAGCTTTTAATAAGACGTACTAAGAAAAAGTGAAAAGAAAGAAGACTTTTATTTTTGAAGATTTAAGAATATCATATACTGCTTATGAAGTCTTTAGAAATGGGAACAAAATTCCACTTTCTAAAAAGAATTTGAACTTTTAGACTACTTGGTGTTAAATAAAGGGTATAGTTTTTAAATAGAGATAACATTCTTGAAGAAGTTTGGGGATTTGATCAAAATTGGTAATAATAATATTTTAGATTTATATATAAAAATATTTAAGAGATAAAATCGATAAAGCCTTATGAAAGAAAATTCATACATACTAAGAGAGGGATAGGTTTTGTTTTTAAATAAAGAAAAATAACAATTTAGGTATAAAAAGAGAATAACACTAACTTTTTGGTTTGATTTTTGTATTTATTACATCAATAACAACTATATCTTTATATTTAGTGCTGAACACACAAAATTTAAAAAGAAATGAATGAAATATTTATACCTAAAAATAAATGATATTAATATATATTATAATAAAGCTTGAAAACTACATTGAAAAGTATAATGAAAATTAAGACTAAGTTTTGAACCAAAAATTATAGAACAAAAATTAGTATATGATAAACCTTTTAATGAAGGTCAAGAAGATTTTAAACATATATTACATATAGTAAGTCCTAAAAATAATGTAGATGTAATACCTTTAAATACAACTGGATATAATATATCTTTATCACAACTCAATAATATAAAGAAGATAAAAATATCTGAATTAATATTATCACAATCTAATAAATATAATTATTATAAAAGCTTTTAAAAATCAAGCAGAAAGATTCGTGAGTTCAATTTGATATATATATATTAAAGATAATACTAATCATAAGACTTTACTCGATTTATTAAAAACTTTATTTATATTTTTCCATAATAATAGGTTTAATTTTTAATATTTGTTTTTATCAAAATACTATAAGTAATGGTATATTAGGACCTATTAAAAAATATAATTAGAACATCAAAAGAAATATCTAGAGGTAATTTGAAAAACGTATTCAGCCACTTGACACTCGTGATGAATTAATGGATTTAACAAATATAATAAATGAAATGTTAGACAAAATAAATCTTTCTTTTGAAAAACAATCTAGATTTATATCCGATGCTTCACATGAATTAAGAACACCTATTACTATTCTTAAAGGTTATGCTGAATTAATTTCTAGAAGATATATAAAAATCTGTCAAGAAGAAGAAAAAATTACCTAAAAACGAAATGCTAATAGAAGCTATTAATGCAATTATTAACGAAAGTGACAACATGAATAAATTAATATCATCTTTACTATTTTTATCAAGAAATGAAAGCTGATGAATATGATAAAAAGTAATAGAATATTAATTAATTCGTATGATATATTAAATCAAATAAAAAGATTATGATATGATAGATATATCAAATAAAAATAATTATAGATAAAAAGTGAAAAATTTTTGATTTTATAACTGATAAAAATTTATTATTGCAGTCTATAAGAATAGTCATTGAAAAATAGTATTAAATATTCACCTAATGGAACTAATATTTATTTATCTACCTCTATGGATGATACTTATGGATATATATCTATAAGAGATGAAGGATATGGTATGGATGAAAAAGAATTAGAAAGAATATTCGATAGATTTTATAGAGTAGATGAATCAAGAAATAAAAATACTGGAGGCCATGGATTAGGTCTTTCAATATTTAAAAATATTGAAATACAAGGACAAAAATTTAGTATAGAGTCCAAACTAAATATCGGAACAAAAATCACAATAATAATTAGAAAAATAATGGCAATATCTAGTATATTGCCATTTTTAGAAAAGGTAAATAATTGGAAGAATATATTTTAATTTTTAAATAAACCTAAAAAAATATTTCTTCTTTCTCATATATACAAAAAATAAGAAGAGAAGAAAATATAAAAAATAGGTCATGCAGGAACTCTTGATCCATTAGCGCAAGGTTTAATGATAGTTATGGCTAACAATGCAACAAAATTTTTCAGATTATTTAATGAAAACACGACAAAAACATATCTTGTTGAAATGGAATTAGGATACGAAACAGATACTTTAGATTTAGAAGGAGAAAAAAATAAAAGAATATAAAGGTGAAATTAAAATTACTTTAAAACATGATTAATAAAGTTATTGAAAAAATTTAAAGGAAAATCAAACAAATACCACCTATGTATTCTGCAATAAAAAGATGGTGTAAAACTTTATCAACTTGCTAGAAATGGTCAAGAAATAGAATTAGAAGCAAGAAATGTAGAAATATATGATATATATGATCTATATTTAAATACTAATAAAATATCATTTAGATGTGATGTTAGTAGTGGTACATATATTAGATCTCTTGTTAGAGATATAGGAAGAGAATTAGGGTATTTTGCTACAATGACAGATCTTTATAGAGAAAAAGTTGGTAAATTCACTAAAGAAGATGTTAATAAAAATTTCCTTAGAAGAAAATATTAGAATATCCTAAAAATCGAAGTAAATGAAAAACTTTATTTAGAACTAAAAAAATGGAATGACTAAAATTTTAGAACTTAAAAACGAAAAATATACTAAAACTAGATTTTTTAAAGTTTACTTTAATAATAATTTTATTGGTTTAGTAGAAATAAAGAAAAATAGGGTATAATTATTATATAAAAAGACACAAATATTTTTAAATAGGAGGTCCCTATGAAAAATTAGAAAAGCGATCATACCAGCTGCTGGTCTTGGTACAAGAGTATTACCAGCTACTAAGCACAACCAAAGGAAAAATGTTATGTATAGTTGATAAACCTGCATTACAATATCTTGTAGAGGAATTAATAGAAAGTGGGATACAAGAAATATTAATAATAACAGGTAGAAATAAGCAATCAATAGAAAATCATTTTGATCATTCTTATGAATTAGAAGAAATGTTAAAAGCTGCAGGAAAAACTGTCTCTTTTAGATGAGGTTCAATATATATCAAACATGACAAATATGTTTTATGTTAGACAAAAATTACCTTTAGGATTAGGGCATGCTATAAGTCGTGCTGAATCTTTTGTCGCAAATGAGCCATTTTTAGTATTATTGGGTGATGATATAATATATACTAATAAAGAAAAGGTGAAATTCCAGTATCTAAGCAATTAATAGAAGAATATTATAGACTTAATGGTGGTAGTATTATAGGGGTACAAAAAGTTGCAAAAAGAAGATGTATCTAAATATGGTATAATAAAACCTGGTACAAAAATAAATGAAAATACATATGAAATAGATAATTTTATAGAAAAACCAAAAAGTAGAAGAAGCACCTAGTGTATACGCTGCCTCTTGGTAGATATATATTAGAACCAGAAATATTTAAATATTTAAAATCAGAAGTTCCTATAAATGGTGAAATTCAATTAACTCCTGCTATTTTAAAAATGGCAAAAATTCTAATAATAAAATATATTCATACAATTTCAAAGGTTTAAGATATGATACTGGAGATAAATTCGGAATGTTTAAAAGCTAATGTTGAATTTGGGTTAAGGCATCCAGAGTTAAAAAGATAAAATAAAAAGAATATCTTAAAGAATTAAAGATTAACTTATGATAATAATAGGTGATAAATATACAACTTATGAAATTGATGAAAAATATAGAGAAAAAAATACAAAAATTAGTAAAGAAATTTTTGATGGAAAATGTTGAGTTTAAAACTATTTGAATTAATAGATAAAACTAAAGAAACATATTTAATACTGCTGGATTTGGTAATAATGGAGGAGATGGTCTAGTATTAGACTCGTCTTTTAAATTCTATAGGAAAAGATGTAATTATATTTAGAATAGAAAATGAAATTTATAGCGAACTTTGTGATTTAAATTATAGAAGATGTAAATCTTTGGGAATACCCATAATCAATAAAATAGAAGAAATTAAGTATTATTTAAATAATGTTGATATTGTTATAGATGCTATATTTGGGTGTAGGAATTAGAGAAGGAATGTCCGATAATATTTTAGATGTTATCAATATTATAAATGAAATGAAATTAATTAATAAATATTCAGTTTATTCTATAGATATACCAACAGGATTAAGTTCTGAAAGTGAAGTAGTAGAAGAGGCTATTAAAGCAGATATAACTTATAGTATAATAACATATAAAAAAGGATTTTTTAAATTATAATTCCAAAAGAATATACAGGTCATATCCATATTATCAAAGATATTATAATACCTAATGATTTATTACTTCATTATAGTGATCTATTTTTAATAGAAGAAAATGATATATCTAATTTTAAAAGAGAAAGAAATATAAATTCCAATAAAACAGACTTTGGTAAATCTTTTATAGTTTCAGGAAGTGATAAATATATAGGTGCAGCAAAAACTTGCAACAGAAGGTTGTTTTAAATGTAGGTAGTGGCTATACTTATCTTTTTCAGAAAACGAAAAACTTAGAGAATTAGTATATAATTTACCTGAAATAATATTTACAAGTAATATAAATGATTTAGATAATGCTAAAAGTATTAGGAATGGGACCTGGAATAACAAATATTAATACTATAAAAATTTTAATTGAAAAATATAAAAATTCACTTATATTAGATGCTGGAGCTGATAGATTCAAGTGTTAATATAGTTAATAGTCCAAATATCCTTATAACTCCTCATACAGGCGAATTTTTCAGCTTTTATATAATATTGATTTAGAATTAATTTTAAAAAAATACAGCTGATATAGTTAAGGATTATGCCAATATGAATAATATAAATATCTTATTAAAAGGTAAAAATACTATATATAAGTGATGGGATAAAACTTATGTTGTAAATACAGGAAATCCATATATGAGCTATAGCAGGGATGGGAGATGTGTAATAGGTATAATTACAGGATTAGTTGCACAAAATTACTCAATAATAGAATCTGCTATAATAGGTTCTTATTTACACGGTTATATAGCTGATGAGTTAAACAAAGATATATTATAACACCAACTGAATTGGTAAAAATATATCCTATTATATGAATAAATTATTAAAATAAACTAGAGTTTTTACTCTAGTTTTTATATTAAAATTAAAAAAATAATTAAACGCTTAAAAGTGTTTTTAAAAATAACGATAAAAATCGATATAAAAATAAAAAGATTATATTTTAATCTTTTTAATTTTATTGTTTTATCATTTTCTTTAAATTATAAAACCTAAATAGGTTTATGTGTATAATGTTCCTTGCTTGAACAAAATTATTCAGTGTGTTTTCTATGTGAACTGTAAGATTTATTGTTTTCTCGAAAAAGGACAAACACTTTTTCTCGTCGAAAGAACTATAATGTGAAAAAAGTCAATAAATGTGACTTTCTTTTTAAACTTATTGAAGAAAATTTTAATTGTAGTATAATATTACAAAAACTTAGGAGATATTTATGAAAAATATACTATTAGGAATAACTTCAGGTATAGCTTGTTACAAGGCATTAGATATAACATCTCAATTGACAAAAAGGATATAATGTAACAGTTATGATGAGTGATAATGCTAAGAATTTAATTTCTCCATCTTTATTTCAAATAATTTCAAAAAAATAAAAGTATATTATGAGAATTTTGAAAAAGATGAAATTGATGTATATCATATAGAGCTTATTAAAAATAATGATTTAGTTGTTATTATACCAGCAACCTTAAATATTATAGGAAAGCTTTCAAATGGAATTGCAGATGATTTTCATTTCAACATGTTTATCTGCTTCTGACCCAAATAAAACTTTAATTTTTCCAGCAATGAATACTAGAATGTATACAAACCCTGTAAATCAGTATAATATGAACAAATTAAAGGATTTTGGATATGATATTATAGAAGCAGATACAGGTTTTTTAGCCTGCGGAGAAAACGGAATAGGAAAACTCCCTAACATTGATAAAATAATAGATTATATTGAATATAGAATAAATAAAATGAAAATCTTAAAAACAAATCAATATTAATCACAGCTGGAGGAACAAAAGAACCTATAGATCCTGTGAGAACTATAACAAATAACTCTAGTGGTAAAATGGGAATTTCCTTGCAAAAAGAAGCTAAATTAATGGGGAGCAAATGTAACACTTATATCAACTAAAAAAGATATAAATATACCAAGCTATATAGATAAAATAATTTATGTAGAAACGACACAGAAATGCTTTGAAGCCGTAAATAACGAAAAAGATAAAATGGATGCAATAATAATGGCGGCAGCTGTTTCAGATTTTAAAATTAAGAATTACAGTAATCATAAAGAAAAAAAGATATGAATAATGATTTAAAAACTTGAACTCGAACTAAATAAAGATATTTTTAATTGAATTATCAAAAATAAAAATAGAAAATACTTACTTGTGGGATTTGCTGCAGAAAGTCAAAATTTAATAGAAAACGCTAGATTAAAATTAGAAAAAGATTTAGATTTTATAATTGCTAATGATATTTCCGATAAAACTATAGGATTTAATTCTGATTACAACAAAGTATGTATAATAGATAAAAATTTAAATGAATATGAAATTAAATACAATACAAAAAGATATAATTTCTAAAAAGAGATACTTAAAACTATTTTTAAGATATAATACAAAGTCCGATAATGTATCTTATGTATATTTTTATGAAAAGGAGGAACAATGTTCTTAGGCGATACTAACTGCCTATCATAATACCTGATAATCCTCTTAAGAATTTATCAGACATAGAAAAAGCATACAAAAATTTAGATTAACTCTTTGGGCTCCTTTTTATTAAAGCGCTTAAAGAATTTAAACTAGTACAAGAAAAATGATAAAAATTGCAGTTGCTATTTCAGGTGGTAAAGATTCTTTGCTACTTGCTAAATTATTCCACGAACTAAAAAGAGCTTCTAATATAAATTTTGAAGTTATTTTTTATTGCAATGAATCCAGGATTTAATCAAAGAAATCTTGATAACTTTAAAAATTTAATTTAAAAACATCTAAATATTGATTGCCATATATATAACGATAATATATTTGAAATTGCTGGTAACATAGCTAAAAGATTACCCTTGTTTTATGTGTGTTCTAAAAATGCGTCGTGGTTCTCTTTATACTAAAGCCACTGAACTTGGTTGTAACAAACTAGCTTTAGGACATCATTTTAGATGATGTTATAGAAACTACTCTAATGTCTATGTTTTATATGAGTAAATACGAAACTATGTTGCCAAAATTAAAAGTCCGATAATTTTTGTGATTGAATTGATACGTCCTCTTTTTACGTTGAAGAAAAAGATATAATTAAATTTATTAAATACAACGGATTAAATCCTATGAATTGTGGATGCACAATTGCTGCTGAAAGAACTTCAAGTAAAAAGACGTGAAACTAAAGAATTAATAGAAATGTTAAGCAAAACCAATCCTGATATAAAAAGAAAATCTTACTCTCTTCTTTTTAATGTAAATATAGAAAAATACTTTCTTTTAAATATAAAGGAAAAAGATTTCATATTTAGATGATTATAAAAATATTTAAAAATGATGATGAATAACTTAAAAATAGGCATAAACTTTTGTTTATGCCTTTATAATACTCTTTTAGTTACTTTCATTTTATATCAACTTATTACTTTTTATCTAAAAGCACTATTAAATTGATCTAAAATATTTTTTATATTTTTCTAAAAATTTCTTTATCTAAATCAATAATTTCAATTTTTCAATTTTATCATTATTTTTAAACTTTTTAACTATTTCTAAATCACTTTCACTTACCACTTCACCAAATATAGTATGATTATTATTTAACCATTCAGTAATAACTGTCGTTATAAAAAAATTGAGAACCATTAGTATTAGGACCTGCATTTGCCATCGCTAAATATCCTGGTTTATCAAATAAATAACCATTATATACTTCATCTCCAAATGAATATCCCGGACCTCCCATTCCAGTACCTGTAGGATCTCCACCTTGCGCCATAAAATCTTCTATAACTCTATGAAATATAGTGTCGTTATAATATCCTCTATTAGCTAAATTTACAAAATTTAATACTGTTACTGGAGCCGCTTCACTAAATAAATTTAAATTTATCGCTCCCTTATTTGTTTTAATTATTGCTTTCATTTTTACCTTCCTATCTATATTTTAATAATTTTTTTCAGCTTCTTTATAATTTTCATATATAATTCAACATGTCTATAAAAAAATTTGTGCTATGATTAGGATGTTTTTAAATGCGCTAATTCATGTACACAAACATAATCTATTTCAAAATAAACTCCTTTTAATCAAATCTATATTTAAAAGCAATTATACTTTTTGACACAATTACAATATCCCCATTTACCTTTTTATTTGTTTTATAATTAATCTTTTAAAATCTTCCTTCATTATACTTTTTCCATTTTTCTATTCTATCATTAAATATCTTATTTGCTTCATTAAAATAAAATGTATAAATAATTTTTCTTTTTTTATACTCAAAATCATCATTTAATGTATAAAGTATAAATTTATTATCCTTAAAAATAATTTTATCAAAAATCACTTAATTTAACTTCTAAATTATAGAATTTACCTAAAAAAATTTAATTTTAGACCCATCAGTATAATCTTCCTCAAGCTTATTTTTTACTATATTCATTTATTTTTTTATATTTTTATCAATCCAATCTTTTTTGATAAAATGAATTGCTCTATATAATATTTATCTATATTTATAGGAGCTGATATATAAACACTTAAATCCGGTCTTATTCTTAAATTAATATTCTTTACTTTCTTTCTTTCAACTTCATAACCTAAAATATATTCCACTATTCCCATTTTTGACATACTATATATTCTCCATTGAACTTTCAAAGAATTTTTAAAACATTAGGTACTATAAACATTGATGAAATTATAAATTGAACGTATATTTGAGGATATACTATTTTTAATTTTTTTATAAATAGTAAACTATTTTTTTATATTAAGAATAGATACATGCTCATAATAATTACTATCCCCTTTATATCTAATCAATATTTGAAGAGACTCAATACATATACATCATTTTTTATGCCTAAGTTAGTTTTTAAAACTTTAATATCTTCTATATCATTAAAAATCAAATATTTCTTGAGTTTTAAAAAATCCCTTCATTTACAAACATTAACTTTAGTGTCATTTATATATATTTTTCATTTTTTACATTTCTTTTTATATTCCAAGATAACAATAATCTATACAATAATAATAATAGAAATAATAAAATAACTAATTATTTCCATTTAATAATTCCTTAAAGTTTAGGTAAAAATATGAAATTGAAAATAAAGTTTTTAAATCAGTAACATATTCTTCTACTTTATCAATATCTATCCAATGCGATAATATATCTTCCCCTTCATCAAAAATCCTTTTTTCACCTGGTAATATTTCATCAGATTTTTAAACGAGCTGCATAAAAATAAAGTTTTTCTGTTGTATATCCTGGACTAACTGGTAATCCTTCTTTATATTCTATAAAGTCAACTATATCTTCAAAATGAATACCCTGTTTCTTCTTTTCAATTCTCTTTTTAACAGCATTTAATGGTTCTTCTCCAGGATCTATTAATCCTGCTACATTTTTCAAAAAGTATTTCCATCTATTCCTGGTCTATATTGTTCAACTAATAGTACCTTTATCTAAAGTTGTATTAAATAAAAATTATACATACCGCATCAGATTTATCTAAATATTCTAATTTTAACCCTGTTGTTGGATGAATTTTAACTTCTCCTTTTAAAAAAATTAAAATCCCTCTTTTATTGGTTTTAGACATAATAATCACCTCCAAAATATATAAATATATTTTACAATAATTATCACCAAATTGCAAAACAACAAAAAAATAATGGTATAATGGTTTTAATATATAAATTTTGAAAGGGAAATATGATAACTACAAGTAATCTAACAGTACAATTTGGGGAAGAAAATTATTTGAGGATGTTAACATAAAAATTTACAGAGGAAATTGTTATGGAATTATAGGAGCAAATGGTGCAGGTAAATCAACTTTTCTTAAAAGTAATTACAGGTGAGTTGAATCTACAAGCGGAGATATTATAATAGATAAAAATAAAAGAGTTTCTTTTTAAAACAAGATCACTTTGCATATGAAGAAGAAAAAGTTTTAGATGTAGTAATGTATGGGTCACGAAAGACTTTATCAAATAATATTAGAAAAAATGAAATATATTCAAAAAAACAGAATTTACAGATGAAGACGGTATTAAAATTAGTGAATTAGAGGGTGAATTTGCTGAACTTGATGGTTGGAAGCTGAAACTAATGCCGAAAAATTCCTAACAGGTCTAGGGATTTCTCCTGAACTTCATGATAAATATATGAAAGAATTAACTGAACCAGAAAAGTTAAAGTTTTACTTGCACAAAGTTTATTTGGTAATCCTGATATCTTACTTTTAGATGAGCCTACAAATGGATTAGATTTAAAAAGCTGTAAATTGGCTTGAAAACTTTATAATGGACTTAGAAAGTACTACTGTTCTTATCGTTTCACACGATAGACACTTTTTAAATAAAGTTTGTACTCACATAGCTGATATAGACTATGGTAAAATTAAACTATTTGTTGGAAACTATAATTTCTGGTATGAATCTTCTCAATTAATGCAAGAATTATTGAGAAATCAAAAATAAAAAATTGAACAAAAAGAAAGAAAGAATTGCAAGAATTCATTGCTAGATTCTCTGCAAATGCATCTAAATCTAAAGCAAGCTACAAGTAGAAAAAACAATTAGAAAAATTACAACTTGAAGATATGCAAGTATCTAATAGAAAATACCCATATGTTGATTTTTAAACCTGAAAGAGAAGCTGGTAATAATATGCTTAAGGTTGAAAACTTGAGTAAAAACTGTTGATGGTGAACTTGTTTTAGATAATATAAGCTTTACTATAAATACTAGGTGATAAGGTTGCTATACTTTCAAGAAACGATATAGCCAAAAACTACTCTATTCCAAATATTAGCTGGTGAATTAGAAGCTGATAGCGGAACTTATGAATGGGAATGACTACTACTCAAAGTTACTTCCCTAAAGATAATAGTCAATATTTCGAAAGATGTTAAATTATCTTTAATAGATTGGTTAAGACAATATTCTACTGATCAACACGAAGAATATGTAAGAGGTTTTTAGGACGTATGCTATTTTTCTGGTGATGATGCTCGTAAAAGAAGCTAATGTATTATCAGGAGGAGAAAAAGTTAGATGTATGTTAGCTAAAAATGATGTTAAGTGGTGCAAATGTATTATTACTAGATAGTCCCTACAGATCACTTAGATCTTGAATCTATAACTTCATTAAATAAAGGGTTAACTAAATTTCAACGGAACTATATTATTTACAACACATGACCATGAATTTATAGAAACTGTAGCAAATAAAATAATAGAAATTACACCTAAAGGTTTAATTTATAAAGAAATGGATTTTTGATGAATATGTAGAAGATGAAGATTTACAAGAACAGATAAATGAAATGTATAGATAAAAACCATAGTCAATTTGACTATGGTTTTTATTCATACTCTCCTGCTTGTTGCGACAAAAACTAAATCTAAAGCATCCATAGGTATATTTACATATTTTGAATACTCTTTCATCTTCTATTTCAAAATATATTTTTAGGAGTCAGTGTTTTAGGGAATTTCTTTAATTACACCTAATTCTTTTAAATTTTTAAGTACATGTCTATCTAATATAGCTAAATATCTCCCATATCCTAAATTTCTAAGTACATGAGCTGCTTCTTTAAGTCCCATACCTTTTTATATTTTTAATATCCAATTTCTTTTTCAAAAACGTCTCCAATTTCTTTTAGAATATTTTTACTATCTAATTTCCCATTTCTTGTCATTAAATCTCTAAGTTCAATTAAATATTTTTGCTTTATTATTCTTAAATCTAACAACATTTAAATACTCTACAATATCTTTTTCATTTCCTGTATACAACAATCCATTTGTTTTTAATTTTTCTATCGCAGACCATGCATTACGAGCTTTTACTTTGAGGTGTTAAAATACAAAAATGCAATTTCAACAAAATAATCTTTTTCTTCATAATCTATAGTTTGAAGCATAGCCTTTTATAGCTTCATCAATGTCATTTCTAAATTTTTATATACTTCATCTATTTCTTTTTGTTTTTTTCTATACAAATATCCATATTACCTCTCTTTCATATATATATATATATATTAATAGAAATACTAAAATTTTTCAAGCGAATATTTATAGATTTTTATATATATCTATGGTATAATTAAAAATAATAAACTCAAGGAGGATATATGGAATTAATTACTTTTCAATATATATATATTAATAATAGCTTTTTCATAGGATATGCAATATATTCTAATAAAAAGAAAAACAAAGAAAATAAACTATACGAAGATTTAAAAATAGGTAAAAAGTTATAACTATTGGTGGTATACATGGAATAATAAATAAAAATTGATGACACTACTGTAGAGGTTAAAGTTGATGGTAACTTTAAAAATAACATTTAATAAAACTGCTATATCAAAGGTTTTTAGACTAGGGTGGTAGAAATGTTTAACTGGTCAATAAAAACTGTTTTATCTATATTTATTGCCTTTTTCTACTCTAACTAGTGCCGCATGTTCTTAAGATGTAACTTATATAAACGGAGAATTTACATTAACATTTGATAGTAAAGTTACACCGTCTATAAAAATGAAACTAATAGTAGCAATAAGATAAAATACAATGTTTCACAAATAGATCTTAAAAATTCTTCTATTTCACCAGAAGTTTTAAAAAGATAGATGTAAACGATAAATATTATAAAGATATAATAATAGATAATTTTAGATAAAAATTCTATAACTATTCTTACATATTCTCAATATGGATATAATAGTAAAGTTACATATAATAATAACACAATAAAAATAAGTCAACACTCTACTTACATTCCTAAAAGAATGAGTGGTTTAACAAATAAACAATTAGTAATTACACTAGATAGCAGGTCATGGTGAGTCACGATTCAGGAGCTCGTGGTTTTGGAAGAATGGAAAAAGAATTGCACTTCAAGTTGTTCTTAAACTTGCAAGAAAATTTAAAAAGAGATCATAATGTTATTCTTACTAGAAAAGATGATACTTTTATTTCTCTAAGTGAAAGACCTCAAATTGGAAATAGAAATAATACTGATCTTTTTGTAAGTATACACTTAAATGCTACTAGTAACACAACAGCAAGTGGTGCTGAAATATTCTACTTTTCTAAAGATACTAACCCATATGCTGCTAGATTAGTAGCAAATGAAGAAAAACAGATGATAGTGCTAAAGAGTTTCATCTGTAAATCAAATATTAGATGAATTCTTTACAAATAGAACTAAAATAAAAAGTGCAAATCTTGCAACTATAATACTTAAAAACTATATAGATTTAACTGGTTTTAAACGTGAGGGTATATTTGGGGCAAATTTTGCAGTTCTAAGAGGTAGTGAATCTGCTAGCATGTTAATAGAATTAGGATTTATATCTAATGAATCTGATTCTGCTTTTCCTTGCAAGTGATCAAGGTCAAGAAAAGCTGTAATAGCAATAACAGATTCAATAAGAGAAAATTTTGAGGAGTAAAAATGAAAAACAATAAACTTTTAATTTTACTAGTTGGTTTTAGCCTCTATTAGTATTATTTCATATGTAGGTGACTATATATATTATAAGGTACCAAGTTTTAATGATACTATAATAAATTCAGAGGTCGAATCAGAAAATACATTAAATATTTATTTATATGATTCTAAAACAAAAAGAATATAATATAGAAGAAATAAAAAAATAGATCTGCTTCAATAGATGAAGGTGACTATGTTGATGCTATAATTGATAATATGAAACTAGAACCTTCTAGCTATAAATTTTTAGCTGCATATAACATAAAAAGAAATTCTAAAAATACTGTAATTATAAAATTAAGTAGATCATTTAATAAGTTGCAAAAATCTAAACTTAATGATTTTGTTAACTCTGTACAATAATAGAAAATTTTTGATGGTATAGAAGATATAATAATTGAAGTTGATTCTAATTAGGAGTAAATATGTATAATTATAATGAAATATTAGAAAATTAAAAATACAACTTAATGAAAGTAGATACAACCATGTTTTAAGAGTTAGAGATAAGGCTATATATCTCGCAAAAATATATAATGCTCCTATTAAACAAGTTGAAACTGCTGCTCTACTTCATGATATTGCAAAAGAATTTCGATAATGAATATGCCTATAATTTAATTGAAGACAAATACAAAAAGTATATTTGAAAATGGATTTAAAATTAATCAAATACTACATGGATTTGCAGGAGCTAGTTTCGTTAAAACTAGATTTAATATAACAGATGAATTAATATTAGACGCATAAGATATCATACTATAGGTCGTATTAATATGACTATTATAGATAAAATAGTCTATATAGCAGATGCTATTGAAGATGGACGTGATTATCCACATGTTGATGAATTAAGGAAAATTGCAGATAATAATATAGACAAAAGCAATATATACAGAGATTAACTATAAGTTAAAGCATCTTATGAATAAGAACTCTCCTATCCATCCTAATACAATAAATTTAAGAAATAGTTTAATAAGATAAAGGACTCTGTCCTTTATCTTTATATAGAAAGAGGTAAAATGAAAGGAACTTTCATATCAAGAAATCAAGATTTGGTTTTGTTAATGCTCAAGATGGTCTAAGTTATATGATTCACTTCAATAATTTTCAATAACGCATTTTGATAAAGACGAAGTTGAAATCGAAATATACGATACCGAAAAATTATTAGCTAGAGTAACTAAAAATAATTTCTAGACCAACTACTCCATTTCATGGCGTTGTTCAATTCCTAAAATAAAGCAATTATTAAAATAAATAGAAGCAATAAAATAGTTATTGCTAAAAGAACTAAAAATACTACTTTAAAAACCCTAATGATATAGTATCATTTAGAATTGATTACTCTACTTTAAAAAGACGATATCTTAGTAAATATCATACATAATTACGGTAATATTAATAATTCTAATAATTTATTTTTTCATCTATATTAGAATCATCTAATATTCCAATTTCTTTTTCAAATGAAGCTAAAAAGAAGCAATACAAATTAAAAAGTTAATATAGATGAAGAATTAAAATATAGAAAAGATTTACGTAAACACGAAACTATAACTATAGATGATATTACAGCTAAAGATTTAGATGATGCTATATTTTAGAAAAAGAAGATAAATATATACTATATGTAAGTATAGCTGATGTATCCCACTTTTGTTAAAGAAAAACTCTACTCTTGATTTTTGGAAGCTGCTAAAAGAGGAAATTCAGTATATCTAATAGATAAAGTTATACCTATAGCTTCCAAAAAGAATATCAAATAATTTATGTTCCTTAAATCCAAATGAAGATAAATTATGTTTTACTGCAAAACTCACATATAATTTAGATGGAAAATTAATTGATACTGATTTTTTTCAAATCTATTATAAACTCAAAAAGAAGACTTAATTATGATTATGTAAATAAAGTATTTGAAGAAAATGAAAGATATGGAAATGAAATGTTATTTGATATGCTTAATCTTTCTCTTATACTCCGTAAGAAAAATATAAAAATGGTATGATTAATTTTGATATACCGGAAATAAAACCTATATTAAATGATAAAGGTGATATAAATGAAATCAAGATTAGAGAGAATGGTTTAGCACAAAAATCTTATAGAAGATTTTTATAGTAGAAACTAATTGTGCAGTTGCAGAAAGACTATTTTGGCAAGGAATTCCTGCTATTTATAGAATACATGAAGCTCTAGTATTGATTCACTAAAAGAACTTAATTCAAAATTAAATTTATTAGGATATAACATAAATAATATTTCAGACATTCATCCAGGTAAAAATATCTAAAATTATAGAAAATAGCAAAGATGATGAAAGATCATATTTAATACACAAAACCATACTTAAATCTATGCAAAAGCTAGATACTCAAATGAGGATAAAGGACATTTTTGGATTGGCTCTTGATCATTATCTACATTTTACATCTCCAATACGTAGATATTCAGATTTAGTTGTACACAGAATGTTAAATTATTCTATAAAAGCCAAAAATATTAATCTAGAAAAAAATTAGAAAAAGAAATCAAGAATTTATATCTATAGCAACTCATATATCTAAAAACAGAAAGAACTGCAGAGTTATTAGAAAAAGACTCAGTTAAAGTCAAATTACTTGACTATATGAATATTAATAAAACTTTTAAAGATTTATTTCTGGTATAATATCTACAAAGTTTTTCATACAACTTGAAAACTATATAGAAGTTGTATTTTTATGATATTGATAGCAAAAGATACACTATAGAAGATGATAAATTAATTGATAAATATGGTAATAAAGTATCATATAGGGGATAAAAATAAATGTAAAAATAACTAAATTAGATTATGATAAACTAGAAATTATTTCGGAGGTTGAATATTAATGCAAATATTAGCTAATAATAAAAAGCATATTTTGATTACTTTATTGAAGAAGAATTTGAAGCTGGTATAGAACTAAAAAGGAACTGAAGTAAAATCAATAAAAAAATGACTAAAGGTTAGTATAAAAGAAAAGCTTTATCCGTATAATTAAAAATGAACCTTTTATTATGGGAATGTTTGTTTCAAACTACTCTTTTGGTAATATAAATAATGTAAATGAAATTAGAGTTAGAAAACTACTACTTCATAGAAAAGAAATTAAAAATTACAAGAAAAAAATCTAAACTTTTTAGGATATACAATAGTTCCATTAAATGTATATAATAAAAATGGATTAATAAAAAAATAAAAATAGGACTTGCGTGGTAAGAAAAAAATTATGATAAAAGAGAAAGTATAAAACAAAGAGATCTTAGTGAGAAATTAGAAATAATTATTAAAAAGTTGTAGGGTATATAATTTATAAACCTCTACAACTTTTTAATTAAATATTCCCATCTTAATAATAAAAGTTACTAAACTTACTATAAATCCAGCTCCTAATACACCACCTGCTAATGATATCATAGTTTTTTAAAATCAAGTCTAATATTGAAGCAGCTAAAACTCCAGTATAAGCACCTGTTCCTGGTATAGGTGTTGCTACAAATAATAAAAAGTCCTAAATAAACACCATATTTACTATTATTTTTGTAATTTTTCTCCTACTCTATGACCTTTTTTAAAATATATAGAAACAATTTATCTATACCTTTAATTTTTACTTTCCCCATATAAGAAATTTTTTTGAAAACATAAACATCATTGGCATTAGTATAAGATTGCCTAAAATAGCTACTATTAACGTAGAAATATATGGTAAATTATAAATTTGACCATATGGTATAGCACCTCTTAATTCTACTATTGGTAACATAGAAATTAAAAATATTTTTAAATAATATATCATATCACCTCTTAAAATATATTTATAATTCTAACATATTTATCAAAAATTGAAGATGTTTAAAAATAATTAAAGTATAAAACAGTAATACATAAATACTCTTCTACCTTGCTTGATAAGATAATATATGGTATAATATATTAACTTTGGGAGTGTTTTGGTTTCGACAGGATAAGAAAAAAATATAATTAGCAAGTAGAGGTTATTCTCTTTAAAAATAAACTTAAATTAATTGGAAAAAAATAATTACGCTTTAGCTGCATAGTCGGCTAACGTTACTCTTTAAAGTGCCATTATTTAATTAGTAACGTCACTTTTAATGGCTTATCTTATAGGATGACTATAACTATAAGAAAAATTTAATAGTCTCGCAAATAGAATTTTTGTTTGTTTAGTATTTATTTGTTAAATTTTTAAATAAACTAAACTTGTAGAATGTTATATCCCTTCTTGTTTTGGACACGAGTTCGATTCTCGTCACTTCCACCATTTTTTATATGAAAGGACTTTTAAAAATGAAACTAGGTATCTATGAAACCATGCAATCTTTTAAAAAGCATTTCACTCAAAAGAAAGTTAGACTTAGACTAATATTCTTTTTCATTAGTAACTGGTATTATTACTGGTTGTGTGGTATCAGCTTACAATTTTTTTCTTAAAACATGCTGTTTTATTTAGAAATAATCTTATTGAAAAAAATACTGGTTATTCTATGATTTTAATAATATTACTTTTTCTTACTTATCGCATGTTTTATTGAATTCACAGTAAAGAAATTTCCAATGATTTCAGGTAGTGGTATTCCACAAGTTATGGGACTTATACAAAACAAGTTTAAATTTAATTGGTTACCAGAACTATTCTTTAAGTTCTTATCTGGTCTTATGGCTATATTTATTGGTTTTTCTATGGGACGTGAAGGGCCTTCTATACATCTAGGTTCTTTAGTTGGAGAAGGAATTAATAAAATTACAAAAAGAAATGAAATAGAAAAATATTTAATTACAGCAGGTTCAAGTGCTGGACTTGCAGCAACTTTTTAACGCCCCCTTGCAGGAGCTGTATTTGCGGTTGAAGAATTACATAAATTCTTTACACCCAATACTTCTAGTATGTGTTCTAATTGCTACTCTATTTTCAAATATGACTGCTAAATTTTTATTAGGTAATAAAATTATCTTTTTCAAATTTTAGATTTATTACACCTATAGAATATACTATAGACTCTACGCTATTACATATTCTATTAATAATATTATTTAGCATTTATTATGGTCTTATTTGCAAAAATTATTTAACTATTTTCATAGTTAAATTCAAACAAACATATGATAAAATAGCTTTTTCTAATTATGCTAAAATAAGTACTGTTGCACTACTTTCATTATTAATGGTTTTATTTATACCCGAAATAACTAGTGGTGGCCATGAACTAGTTGAACATTTATTTAACAGTAACTTAACATTTAAAATACTTTTATTATTTTTTTATGGGTAAATTTATATTTACTATGTTATGTTATGCTACTGGTTCTCCAGGTGGAATATTTTTACCACTTTTAGTAATAGGAGCTTTTAATCGGAAAAATTTATGGTATGACTTTATCAACTATATTAAATATATCACCAGATTATGCTAACTTATTTATATTAATTGCTATGACTTCATACTTTACAGCAGTTGTTAGAACACCAATAACTGGTATAATATTAATTTTTAGAAATGAGCGGTAATTTTTCTAACTTATTTTTCACTTGCAATAGCTTCTGCTATTACTTATTTACTTTCAGAATTATTTAATCAGAATTCTGTTTATGAAAATACTTTATGAAAATATGTTACATTCTAAAAATTATGAAGCTGAAATAGAAAAAAGAAAAATTGTAACATTTAAAATACCAGTTACAGCCGATTCAAAATTATCAAATAAAAATTAAAAGATATTAAATGGCCAAAGAATTTACTTGTAGTAGGTATTGTGAAATGGTATAAATTTATACCTAACGGTGAAACTACTCTAATAGATTCTGATATACTAATATTTATAACAGATGAATCAACATCAGAAAAATATATAAAACATATATCAAATATGGGATTAAATTCTGAAGTATTTGATGATATTTAAAGGAGAAACAAATGGAAAAATTTAATATTAATGGCAGATTCATATAAATCATCACATTATCTTCAATTTCCAGAAAATATGACATATATGACGACTACATAGAAAGTCGTGGAGGTCTATATGGATATACTAAATTTTTGGATTACAATATTACTTAAAAAATATTTAAGCAAACAAGTTACTATGGAAATGGTAAATGAAGCAAAAAGAGCTTTTTAGAAATGCACGGATTACCGTTTAACTATGAAGGATGGAAATATATAGTTGAAGAACACAATGGTTATTTTACCTATAAGATTAAGAGCTGTTCCTGAAGGAGTAATAGTAAAAAAATCATAACGTTTTGATAACTGTTGAATCTTTAGATGAAAAAGTTCCTTTGGTTAGTTGGTTGGTTTGAAACATTACTTTTAAAAGTATGGTACCCAATAACTGTTGCAACATTTTTTCTTTTAAAGTTAAACAAATAATTGAACATTTTTAAAAAGCAACATCAGACAATTTTTGAAACAGAATTACCTTTTCAAATTCCATGATTTTGGATATAGAGGGTTTCAGTGAAGAAAGTGCTGGAATTGGAGGATTAGCACATTTAACTAATTTTTAAAGGTACTGATAATATTAATGCTGTTGTTTTTTGGAAGAAAATATTATAACGAAAAATGGCAGGATATAGTATTCCCTGCAACTGAACATTCAACTATGACTTCTTGGACAAGAAGTAAAGAAAAGAAGCGTATAAAAATACTTTAGATAAATTCCCAACAGGTAATGTTTCTATAGTAAGTGACAGTTATAATTATTTCCATGCTGTTAATACTATATTTTTCTAACGAATTAAAAGAAGAAATATTAAAAAGAGATGGTACTGTAGTTATTAGACCAGATAGTGGAGACCCTATAACAAATATACTATTCTCTCTTAAAATATTTGAAGAAAAATTTTGGAACTACTATAAATAGTAAAGGTTATAAAGTACTTAATAAAATAAGAATTTTTACAAGGTGATGGAATTTACGAAGATAATATTTGGGATATATTAAAAATCTATAACTGATAATGGTTATTCTGCTGAAAAATATAGCGTTTGGTTGTGGTGGTTCTCTTCTACAGGTAATAAACATTCAAGCATAAATAGAGATACTCTATAAATTTGCCATGAAATGTGGCTGTATTAAAGTTGGAGATAAACTAATAGACGTTTACAAAGATCCTATAACAGACAAAGGAAAATTAAGTAAAAAGGTAGACTTGATTTAATTAAAAATATCTGATTGTGAATTAAAAACTATAAATATATCACATTTAAATAAAGATGAATATCATCCTGATTCTGTACTAGAAGTTGTATTTGAAAATGGTAAAATTATTAAAGAATATACTCTAGAAGAAATAAGAGAAAAATGAAAAATTATTTAGTTGTAATAAAAATAGAAAGATAAATTTAAAAAAAGCCTACAAAAAGTAGAGCTTTTATTATTTATTCTCTAATTTTTAAATATCCAGTTTTTCAAGACCTTTAGTCCACTCTTCTGTTTCTTTTTAGAGAAGTTATCTAAAAATGTTTCAACATTATATCCTGTTATTTCAATATTTATTATTTTATCATCTTGTCTTATTAGTCTAGCAACTGACATATCATTACTATCAACTAAATTTCCTATAATTGAATAATTATCATTATATGCATCAACTCTTTGTAAAGTTATAAAGAATTGAGAACCATTAGAATCTTTACCTGTATTTTGCTCATAGCTAATATTCCAGATCTATCAAATCTTAAATAACTAAATTCATCATCTATAGTATATCCAGGATTTCCTGTTCCATCATGATTTAAACTTCTATCACCACTTTGAATAATATTATTAACACTTACTCTGTGGAAAGCTAAATCATTATAGTAATTGTGTTTAGCTAAAAACAAAAATTAGCTACAAGTTTAGGTGCAGCTTCAGGATATAGATAAACCTTTATATCCCCCTTCGTTGTCTTTATGTTTGCTTGCAATTTATACGTCTTCATCTTATTTGTAAACTCTTCAGTTTGAGTTAATCCAAATATTTTTCACCTACAAAACTTTCTACAACACTACTACAACTAATAAGTGTAAAACTGAATAAAAACTGTTAATAAAAATTTATACTCTTTTTCATAAAATACCTTAGAAATTAAATGGTCCTATCATAGACTCAATGTTTATTTCTTCCTTTCTATTAAAAATTAAATATTAAAAATTAAAATTTTTCAACTTTTTAAACTACTTAAAATTTTCATTTCTTCTTTTTCTGTTAAAATCATATCATATATAACAAGTAAATCTAAAACTTGTTCTTCTGCATTAACTACTTCTACTATATTTATCAATCTTCTTGGATTAATATTTAAACTTTCTTTTTAAAACTTCATTTGCTAATTTCTTGTTAGAAATTGCATGATAGAGATTAGATTCTAAATTATTTAAAAACTATGCCAAATAAAAATATTAGGAACTTTAGCTTTTTTAATGTAACTACAGCCATATATCCTCCTTCCATTTTATATATTTTTATCATAGATAAAATTTATATTTCAATTAAATAAAGAAATAGACCCTAAGATTTATCTTAGAGTCTAATAATATTATTCAGATCTTAAAAGCTTCCATAGGAGAAAGTTTTTGAAGCTTTCTTTGCGGATAAATTCAAATATTAGTCCTGTTCCCATAGATACTGATAAAGACATAATTAATACACTTATTTTTCAATATAGGTCTAATATGTAAGAATATTCCTACTATTGAAGCTAAACCATAACCTAAAAGATAGACCGATTAGTCCACCCATTAAAGTTAATATAACTAGATTCTATTAAAAATTGTAGTAATATATGCTTATTCTTAGCACCTATTGCTTTTTCTTAGTCCTATTTCAGTTATTCTTTCTGTAACAGATACTAACATAATATTCATAACACCTATACCACCAACAAGTAATGAAATACCAGCAATAAATGATATAAAAATAGAAATCTTATCAAGTATACTCGTCACTTCTTTTTAATTGATCGCTCACTAAAGATACTTTTATATAAATCATCTTGACCACTTTTTGGCTTTAAGATAAGCTTTTTAAAACTTTTACAGTTTCAGTCATCTTCTTTTCATCTTTTAACTTTAAATGTAAATCCACTATTATACTCTTGGGCATCAACTGGTACAAAAATATTAATTACAGGTTGAGGAATAGCAGATACCTGTTCAGGTTTTTGAGTTACACCAACTATGGTATATGTATAAGGATAACCATCAAAATCTGAAAAATTTAAAAGTTTTTCCTAGTGCATTTTCTGGACTTCCATAAGTTCTAACAGCAGAATCATAATCCATAATTGCAACCTCAGCTTTACTCTTATACTCTTCTTCTGTTATTTTTTTCTTCCATAATCTACTCTATAGCTATAAGCATTTATATTTTTCATCATTAACACCTCTAGTACCAACATAAATTTCATCATCTGTAATACCTTGTAACTGTGTTTCAAAAATGCAGTATCTATATTTGGTAATTGTTCTATAATTTCTAAATCATTTTCTTTAAAATAGAAATCTCTATTTATTGTAGTTTTTGCTAATTTCTTTTGATCTATATCAACTTCCACTATTTTAGTTAAAGATTTTAGTTAAATCCCCTAATAAATTATTTTTGAAATCCAGCTCCAATTGAAGAGATTAAAAACAACAGAAGCTATACCAACTATTATACCTAGCATTGTTAAAAATGATCTAACCTTAAAAAGAAAAAGACTTTTTATAGATAATTTTACTAATTCCCATATATCCATTATAGACCCTTCTTTCTTTTTACTAGTTTCATCTGAGTTTATAACTCCATCTCTAAGCCTAATAATTCTTTTAGTATGCTCTGCAACATCTTCTTCATGAGTTACCATAAGTATTGTTACACCTTTATCATTTAATTCTTTAAAAATACTTAATATTTCTTCACCCGATTTACTATCAAGATTACCTGTAGGTTCATCAGCAAATATTATTTTTAGGATCATTTATCAATGCACGAGCTATTGCAACTCTTTTGCTTTTTGTCCTCCTGACATTTCTACAGGTCTATGATTTATTCTCTCACCAAGTCCAACCATTTCTAAAGCTCTTTTAGCTTTTTCATGTCTTGTTTTTCTATCAACTCCCTTATACATTGCAGGAAGTTCAACATTTTCAAGTGCAGTTAATTTTAGGGTAATAAATTATATGCTTGAAAAACAAATCCTATTTTTTCATTTCTAACAGTAGATAAATCATTTTTCACCCATATTAGAAACATCTATACCATCTAAAGTATATGTTCCAGTAGTCAAATTATCAAGACATCCTAATATATTAAGGAATGTTGACTTACCACTACCAGATGGTCCCATAAGTGCAACATATTCACCTTCTTTTTTACACTTAAGTTAAGACCCTTTAATACTTCTAAAGAAAGTTTACCATTCTTATATACTTTCACAAGGTCTTTACTTCTATCATTTCAATTTATCTCCTTCTTTTGAATTGTTTAGATATATTATTTAATAATTTATCTCCTACTTCAAGTCCAGATTTTTATTTCATAATTTATATTATCTGTCTTACCAACTACTAACTTCACGTTTTTTCTACTATATTATTTTTACCTAATACATAAACATATGATTTATTTGTAACTGCATCTATTTCGACATAAAGTAAAAGGTACAGTTATTACATCGTTTAATTCATCATATATTATACTTAATTTAACTTTTTCGCCAGGCTTTTAGTCCAGAATTTTTTCTAACTTGATATTTGTTTTAGTTACAGAATCATTAAATTTAGTACTTAAAGTTGATATTTTAGAAATATCAGAAACTGTAGCTTCAATTTTTGTACCATCTGGTAAAGAATCTGATTTGATTATGACTTTAGAACCAACTTTTTATATTTTTACTTTAGAATTAGGAATTTCTGCACTAACTTTTTAAATTTTTCAACATCAACTATTTTTAAATAATTGCTTTACTTTTGATCAACTTTTAAATTATCATCTGCATTAGATTCAGTTATTACACCTGATACAGGAGAAACTACACTACTAGATAAACCACTGCTTGAATTTTTGCACTTTTTAAGTCAAGCTCAGCAAGTCTCAATGCATTTCTTGCTTGTTCTATTTCAGATTTTGATGCTCCACCTACCGAATATAACGACTGAAGATCAGATAATTCTTTTTCTTTTGACTTACAGAAAGAGATGCTTTATCTATATTTATATTAATATCTTCTATACTAGATGAATCCATATCTAAAAAGAATTGCACCTTTTTCTACTTCATCTCCAATCTATAATAAACTCTTTTTACCTTACCAGGAACTGTAGGAAATACTAAAACTTCTTTTTCACTTTCTACTGTCCCATCTACATCATATTTTAATAACATATTAGTTTTAACAACTTCTTTAGTTTCTATACTAGCAGCACTTACAGTCGTATTTGAATTTGAACTTGTAAATTTAACAAAAGAAATACCTGCTATTGCTACCAATATTGCAATTATTGCAAAATCTTTTTATTCTTTAACATCAATTACACCTCTTTTTACCTTATTTTAAATAATAATAAATCTATTTTACTTTCTTCTAAATTGATTTTTGCTTTAATTAATTCTATTCTTTTTCTATTATTTTAGTAAATTTTTCAGTTCCAATTTCATATTTTTATTAACTATAGCAAGTTCTTCAGTTAGATTCTTAACATTAACTTCATTACTTAAATAATTATATTTTTAATTTGTTGTATTTATTTTTTATATTCAGCAAAAAGTCTATTAGTTGTATGTTCAAGATTTTTCTTTTTCAATTGCTTCTTTTATAAATTTCTTCTAAATCATTATCATTAAATATCTCGAAATTTTTAGTAATATTTATACCTGCATTAAACGAATCTTTGTTTATATCATATCCTACACTAGGAGTAATACTGGGTAATACATTCATAGCAAAATTATGATTTTTAGATATTTTTACTTTTTCTATATTTAATTTTTGTAATAATACATCATTTGATAATACATAATTTAATATATCATTATTTGTTATTTTTATAAGATCGATATTATTAAATGAAGGTATATTATCTAATTTTAAGTTTTTCCTCTATTTCAAGTTTTTATAACTTCTAAATTTTTCTTTATCTAATATACTTTTAGCTTCTTGAATATTAATTTGATTTTTTAGCAACATCATAATCAAATTTAGACATTTTACCTATTTTATATGAATTTTTCTAAAATTTCTAAATCTTTCTTATACTTTTAAATTTTTCATTATTACTAAATTAAATTCCATTTGAGCTAGTATATATTTTTATAAACTAGTAATTGTTCTTCTAATTCTTTTTCTTTTTCAATTTCTAATTTTTTTCTTATCTATAAGGTATTAATATCTGCTTCACTAAACTTATTGTATAAAAACTCATTTATAGTTTTTGAAAAACCTATTTTATGATTTACAACACTTTTTATTTAATAAGTCAAATCCAAAGTATAGTTTATGCCTCCAATATTAATACTATTATTCTGAATTACAGTATTTGGATTACTTGAATAATCCCAAATTACTTGATATATTAATATTATTAAAATCTCCTATTTTACTCTTCATATTAGTTTTATCTAACAATTTCATTTTATTATCATATTTTTATCTAAATTAATATCTTTGAAATCATTAACATTTATATTAGCAAGTAAAAATTATAGGAAAAGTGATATATATAAATTTTTCATTTTTATCCTTTCTTATTTCCTTTATCATCAAAATTAATTATAATCAATAATTCCGTTAAAAGATACACTAACAAAAACAATATTATCTGAATAAATATAACCCTCAAAATTTATACCATATCTTTTTTAATAATATAGTTAATATTAACGATATTATACCTAATACTAAAATTGATATTGCATAAGTCTTTTGAGCAAATACCCATGTCTGTTGATTTCGTTTAGATCTTTTTGTCCTATAACCAAAAATGATTATTTACTTTAGATGGATACCTAAATATCCATAAGTAACCACAAAATATCATCAATAAAAGGTGTAATATATATCATATACCTCATCTCCTATTTATTTAATTGATTTCTTTCTCTTTTTCTCTCATTTTCAGTTAAAGTTTTTTTCTTAATCTTATATTATTAGGTGTTATTTCAACCAATTCATCATCATTAATATACTCTAATGCCATTTCTAAAGTAAATACCTTAGCTGGTGCAAGTTTAACATTGTCATCACTTCCTGCAGCACGCATATTAGTTAATTTCTTTTCCTTACAAGCATTAACTATTAAATCATTATCTCTATTATGTTCTCCTACTATCATACCTTCATAAACTTCAATACCTGGTTCAACAAAAAGTATACCACGAGGTTGTAAACTATTTAATCCATAAGCATAAGTTGTTCCATTTTCCATTGATATTAAAACACCTTTTTCTTAAATTAGAAATATCTCCCTTATATTTCTCATAATCATAGAATGTATGATTTAAAATACCAGTACCTCTTGTATCTGTTAAAAATTCATTTCTAAATCCAATAAGTCCTCTTGCCGGAACTTTGAATTCAAGTCTTGTATAACCATCACTACCTTGTATAAGATTAGTCATTTCACCTTTTTCTAACACCAATTTTTTTCTATAACAACACCTACAAATTCATCGGCAACATCAATAGTTGCATATTCAATAGGTTCAGTCAATACACCATCTATTTCTTTATATATTACTTTTGGTTTTGAGATACTTGTATTTCATAACCTTCTCTTCTCATATTTTTCTAATAATATAGATAATTGTAATTCTCCTCTTCCTTTAACAAGGAATACATCAGGAGAATCTGTAGTTTCAATTTCATACTTACATTATGATTTACCTCATGAGTTAATCTTTCAAGTATATTTCTAGATGTAATATATTTACCATCTTTACCAGCAAATGGTGAATCATTAACTATAAAATTCATAGATAAAGTTGGTTCATCTATATCTATTAAAGGAAGAGGCTTAATATTATCTTTATCTGATATAGTCTCACCTATATCTACTCCCTCAATACCTACTACAGTTACTATTTGACCAGCAACTGCATTTTTCTAATTCAACTCTTTTTAATCCTTCATATCCGTATATTCTACTTATTTTTAGATTTAACTTGACTACCATCTCTTTTTAACTAAAACTATTTCTTGATTTTTCTATTGAACCATTATATATTCTTCCAGTAGCTAACTTACCTACATATTCATCATACTCTATATTAGTTACTAGCATTTGTAAAGATTCATTAATATCTCCTTCTGGTTCTGGTACATTTTCTACTATTAAATCAAATAAAGGTTTCATATTATCACTTTCATCAGTTAAATGTAATTTAGCTATACCATTTTTAGCTGAAGCATATACTACCGGAAAATCAAGTTGTTACATCATTTGCTCCAAGTTCAACAAATAAGTCAAATACAAGATTGACTACATTTTCAGGATCTGAATTTGGTCTGTCTATTTTATTTACTACAACTATAGGTTTAATCCGTGTTCTAAAAGCTTGTTTTTAATACATATTTAGTTTGTGGCATTACACCTTCAAAAGCATCAACTAATAAAAGAACAGAATCTACCATCTTTAATATTCTTTGTACTTCTCCACCAAAGTCAGCATGTCCCAGTGTATCTACTATATTTATTTTTATATCCTTCATAATTAATAGAAGCATTTTTAGAAAATATTGTTATTCCTCTTTCACGTTCTATATCATTACTATCCATTACCCTTTCTTGTAATTTTTCATGACTTGAAAAAGTCCCAGATTGTCTTAGTAGCGCATCTACTAATGTTGTTTTACCATGATCTACATGGGCTATTATTGCTATATTTTTATTTTCATTTAATCAAACCTTCCTATTATATATCATATTGTATTATACCATTAATACTCTATTTGTATAGTTTTAAAAGTTTACTATAAGTTTTTATAATTCATTTTAATATAAAAAGAGTATATCTACTCCTTTTAAAATTATAATTAAACAAAAGATAAGAATTTTTTTATAATTCTAATATTCCTTTATTAAATATTCATAAGCTGAAAAGTGCAGCTTTTGCTCCTTCACCCATAGCTATTATAACCTGTTTTATATTTTTGTATCTGTACAATCACCAGCTGCAAATATTCCTTCAACTGATGTTTTTATTAACTGAATTTATTTTTATTTCATGATTAGAATTTATATCTAATATATCACTTACAAAACTTGTATTTGCAACTGTTCCTATTTCAACAAATATTCCATCTGTCTTAATTTCTTCAACAACATTACTATCTCTATTTAATATTTTTCAATCCTTCAGCAAAAAGATTTCCTGTTATAGATTGATGCTGCACTTGATGTAAAGTACCTTAACATTCTCTAAACCACTTTAGTTTATTTCTTAAAACTTCATCAGCATTAATAGTAGAACTATATTCAACTAAAGTAATAGTTTTAGCAATATTTGAAAGATCTATTGCTGCTTCTACTCCTGAATTACCTCCACCTATTATAACAACATCTTTGTTTCTATAAAATGGTCCATCACAAGTAGCACAATAATGTACTCCTTTTCCTGCATACTTATCTTCCCATCTATCCCTAATTTCTTCCATATAGCACCTGTTGCAACTATAACTAGTTTTTGATTTAACTTCTAATTCATCATCTAAAATTAAAACACTATCTTTAGACTCTTTTTATAACTTTTTAACTTTATGACCTTTATAAAAAGGCTATTTCATATTCATTTAAATGTTTTTCAAGACTTTGAGAAAAAAATCAAAACCATTAGTAAGTGAGTGTCCGATAATATTTTTCAATATCATTAGTATTTATTAATTGTCCCCTACTAAATCACCTATCATAGCAACTTTTTAGTCCTTTTCTTGCTCCATAAATGGCAGCAGAAACTGCAGCAGGTCCTGCACCTATTACAGTATATCATATTTAATATTTACATCTAATTTTTAATAATTTGCTCATTTCTACCCTCTTATTTAAATAATTTTACTATTTTTCTTACCACAACGTAATATCATTTCATCTTTTAATATCTATATTAGCTTTAATATCTGTTATAGCTTCATCATTAATTTTTACTGCATTTTTGTTCTATTAATCTTCTACCCTCACTATTTGGTCTTTATAAATCCAAGCTTAGTTAATAACTCTAATATATTTATATTTTCCAATACCAACATTAAATTCAGGTAATTCAACGTTTAAGTTTTTATTACTAAATACATTTTCAAACCAAGATCTTGCTTCTATAGCAGCTTCTTTCCCATAATATATTTGTAACTAATTCCATACCAAGTCTTTTCTTAGCTTCCATTGGATGACCTTTTAAGTATTTCTTTAACTTCATCTAAATCAATTTCTGTAATCATTTCATAATAATTTTTGCATTAAATCATCTGATATAGACATTATTTTTTTCCAAACATATCATTTGGACTATCTTTAACAGAAATATAGTTTCCTAATAGATTTAGACATTTTTCTACTCCATCTAGACCAACTAGTATAGGCATTATCATACATATTTGTTGTTCTTGATTAAAGTTTTTTCTGTAAATCTCTTCCTCTTAATAAATTAAATTTTTGTTCAGTAGCTCCTAACTCTACATCAGCTTTTTAACTCAACAGAATCATATCCCTTGTAATATAGGATACATAAATTCTATTAAAAGAAACAGGTTGATTATTTTGCAAGTCTTTTTAGCAAAATCTTCCCTTTGTATCATTTGTGATACTGTAAACATAGATAAAAGTTTTTAAAACTTCAGTTAAACTTAAAGTTTCAAGCCATTCATGATTATATACAACATTTAACTTATCTAAATCAAGTATTATAGCAACTTGTTCTAAATATGTTTTTAATATTTTCTTGTATTGTCTCAAAAGATAACATTTTACGTGTTTCAGACTTTACCAGTTGGATCTCCTATTCTTGCTGTGAAAAGTACCTATTAGAAAATTAACCTCATGACCCTAATTCTTGAAATTGTTTTAATTTTTCTTAAAAGGAACAGCATGACCTAAATGAAGTTCACTACCAGTAGGATCTATTCCTAACTTTAATTTTTTTAAAGGTTTATTTTTCCTTTATAGATTTTTGCTAATTTATTTTTAAATTCTTTTTCATTTATTATTTCATCACAACCTCTTGATAAAATTTTTATACTGTCTTTCTACCTCTTTTCTGTATTTCTAATTCTGTCATTTTTTCCTCCTATCCACTATTTCTAAGACCTGTAGCTATTCCATTTATGCTTGTATGTATAGCTTTTTTGTACGTCTTGATTTTTCATTACCTTTTTCTTGTTTCTTTTATTAAATATATTTGTAAATAATTTAAAGCATTAAAAATATGGAAGTCTATTTTTAAACTTAAAGTTAACATTTCATTATCTTCTAAAAGATAATTTCTTTCCATTATTTCTTTAACAAGAGTTTATAGTTAATTCCCATTCAGAATATATATTTTTCAAATATATCATTTGCTAAATTTTTGATCTTCAACAAGTTTTTGAATATTCCCTTGCTACATTCATATCAGTTTTTGAAAGTACCATTTCAACATTTAGAAATTATTCCTCTAAAGAATGGCCAATTATTATACATTTTTCTTAATATTTTTATACCATCTTTACTATCATATATTTTTAAATGCACTTCCACTACCATACCACCCTTGTAGCATTACTCTTGATTGTGACCATGAAAATACCCAAGGTATAGCACGTAATCCTTCAATATCAATACTTTCTTTCTTGCACTAGGACGTGACCCTATATTTTAAAAGATGAAACTTCTCTTATTGGTGTAGCTTGGAAAAAGTATTCTGAAAAATCTTTCATTTTTCATAAACTAAACTTCTATATTTTTCTAAAAACTTTCTTTAGATATATCTTCTAATATATCTATATATTTTATTCTCATCATTAGATTCATCATTAAATGTTTTTCTATAGTAGCTGATAGTAGTGCCTCTAAATTACTAATACCTAAAAGTATTACTATATTTAGCTTCTATTACCTCACCTTGTTCTGTTAATCTAATATTACCTAATATAGAACCATTAGGTTGAGAAAGTATAGCTTCATAACTCGGTCCTCCTCCACGACCTACTGTTCCTCCTCTACCATGGAAAAATACTATATTAACATTAAATTCTTTAGATAATTTAACTAAATCCTTTCTGAGCTTTATATAGACACCAGCTAGAAGATATATATCCTCCATCTTTATTACTATCTGAATATCCAAGCATTATCTCTTGGCGTCTTTCATTAGAATTTAACCATTTTTTACTATATCTAAAGCTAAACCATTTTCTCATTATTTCTTGAGAATTTTCTAAATCTTCAACACTTTCAAATAATGGTGATATGTATATACTTTCATTTAAATCATATTCTTTAAGCATAATAGCAAGTTCAAGCATATCTGAAACTTCTACAGTATGTGATATTATATTATGTTTAATTATTGACTTACCAAACTTATCTATCAATTCTTTAGCTAATATATATATTCTTAATTCTCCTTTAAGTAATTCAGTTCTTTCACAATTTACAGAACTTAATTTTCTCAGTTCATTTTCTAACTGATTTAAAAAGTATACTACATTTTTCTTCTTCACTCAATTCCTTATATCTATCAGTAATATTAGCTTCTCTTAAAAGTTCGTCTACACATAATTCATATACAGAAGAATCTTGTCTTAAATCTATACTCGATAAATGATAACCAAATACTTTTACAGCTTCTATTAATTCTAATAAACTACCATTTAATAATATTTTATCACTATCAAGTGAATCCTTAATTATATTTAAATCATTTAAGAAATTTAATATTGTTATAATAATCATCATATTTAACATCTAATTTTTTTAACAAGTAAATATATCATATGTTTCTTTAAATTTTCTAAATATATATCCTAGAGCCTTTCTATATGGTTCATACATTCTATGCTCTAGATTTATCTTTAGATCTAGAAGCTAATTCTTCTAATTCTTTAGTAATATTTTTTTCTTTTAAAAGATGAAATAGATAATTCTCTATAAAGTTTTTCTATTTCTGAAATATAGAACGTTAGAGCTGTTTCTACTGTGAGTTATAGCTTCTCTAAGAGTTTTATCTGTAACAAAAGGATTCCATCTCTATCCCCACCTATCCAAGTACCCATAAGTATAGGGGTGAAAGATTATCGGACTTAACATCGTGAATTTTCAAGCTTTATCTTTAAATTTATTATTAATTACTGGTATTGCTTTTTAAGAAATGTTGAATTATAATAACTCATTGAATTTGTAATCTCATTACTTACTTTTAATTTAGAATTTCTTAATATATCTGTTTCCCATAAAAGTAACAAAGCTCTTTTTTAATTCAATTTTCCATTTATCTTCATCTATTATTCCATAATCTATTAATTCTCTTTTTCTCAAGAATTTTTTATATATATTCTGCATTAAATCAAGTACAGATTTTCTTTGTACTTGTGTTGGGTGATGCATTAAAAACTGGTGTAACTGTTATACTTTCCAATTTTGAGATTAAATCTTCTTTAGAATATTTAGAAAAATCAAGTTTATTTAATATATCTTCTAAACTCCCATTACGAATTTCTTTTTCTAATATCCATATTTCTTATTAATTTTTTGCTTGATATACATCTTCAAGTATATTTATTAATATAGGTATAATAGATAATAATCTAACAACTTTAGAAATGTATTTTAAATCATTTATTAAATAAACTATTATCTAAATTTAAAACTTCTTCTATATTTGACATCATCTACTATAGTACTTAAAATATCTTTTTAATACAGATATTTCACTATTTAATAACTTTTTATCTAAACTCATTTGACTATCTGGTTTTAAAAAGTTTCCATAACTACCTCTTTTATTTTTCTATTTTGATCTTGAACCTCTACTTCTTTTTCTCTTTCCATCTCCTGAACTTTTTATCAGCATTTGCTACCTCTACCATAGGTTTATCATTTTTCTTTTACCTTTATTTAAAGTTTTTCATAATTAATTCTGCTTCTTCAAGTGGTGCACTTACAAATGAGAAGTTTGCCATCACTTTAACATCTTTTATTTTTCTTCCAGGAACTTTTAGTCTTTTCATGTATAAGCTTTTCAATAACTTATTAACATTTAATCCATCTTTTTCCCCAAGTGCTATGAAATAATCTAGTATTATCATTCATTTCTACTTTAACATTCTTGATTCTAGAATAACTTGAAGCAATAAATTCATCATCATATACATGACGAAGAAGTGAAGCAACAACAGCTTCTACATTTTTACCTTTAAGTATTTTTGCGATAATTCTAAATATGGTTTATAGTCATTTTTCAAGCATAATTTCTTCAACAGAAGCAAGTAATACTTCCTCTTTAGCTCTTAATATATCTTCTACATCTGGTATAGATTCTTTCTTAATATCAGATTTAGTTTCTCTTTCATTTGAGCTAATTTTCTAGATTCTTGAGGAGTAACAAAAAGTAATCGCTATCCCTTTATTTCCAGCTCTTCCAGTTCTTCCAATTCATGTACATATGAATCAGATTCTTGAGGTATAGAATAATTTATTACATGTGTAAGATTACCCACATCTATACACGAGCTGCAACGTCTGTAGCAACTAATATCGTTAATATCTTTATTTCTTTAAACAAGTCTAAGGCTTTTTCACGTAAACCTTGAGTAATATCCCATGTATAGCTTCAGCATCATAATTACGTGCTTTTTAATTTATTAGTTACTTCATCAACTTCTGATTTAGTTCTACAAAAATACTATACCATAAAAATCTGGTTTTATAGTCTAAAACTCTACAAAAGAGCTTCAAATTTATCTTCACGTCTTACCTCAAAATATATTTGTTCAGTAAGATTTGTTGTCAATTCTTTTTTCTTTAACTTTTAAAACCTTATGTTCTGGCATAAATCTTTTTGCTATTTCAGATATTGGTTTTGGTATAGTTGCAGAGAAAAATAACATTTTTCTTATCATCATTTGTAGATTCAAGTATAAGTTCTATATCTTCTATAAATCCCATATTAAGCATTTCATCTGCTTCATCCAATACAAAATATTCTAGTTCATCTAACTTTTAATACACCTTTATTTATCATGTCTATAACACGACCTGGTGTACCTACTACAATATCAACACCTTTTTAAGGTTCTTAATTTGATTTTTCTATAGAAGCTCCACCATAAACTGCTAAAACTCTAATATCTTTTTACCCTTTAGAGAATATATTTCATCACTTACTTGATTTGCAAGTTCTCTTGTAGGTGCAAGTATTAAAGCTTTAACCTTTCTTATTTGGCTTTATAGTTTCAAGTATAGGTATAGAAAAAGGCCGCTGTCTTTCCTGTTCCTGTTTGAGCTTGACCTATTAAATGTGTTCTCTCCTTTAATAGTTCAGGTATAACTAAGGCTTGTATTTCACTGTGATACAAAACCTTTTTCTTCTAATGCACTTAGCATTTCATTACTAAATTGTAATCCTTAAAATTCATTTAATCCTTCTTTCCAAAATCTTCAGGCAATTCAAGTAAAAATCTACCCTAATTTGCCCATTCTATATTCTTTTTAAAAATTCTTCTCGCTATAATGGTAAAATCAAATTCATCATTTTTGATATACCTAGTCTTTTTCTAAGACTTTTTAATATTTCTATATTATCTATTTCTAGTGATATTTCCTCAACATTTCAAAGTCATATACTTTTACTAAATTTGAAAGCAAATTCTACTTTCTCATAATATCTAGTAATCTTATTACAACCTTTTTCAAGAGGGCAATACATCATCTTTTATAGAGCCTAGTTATTGCTAAATTATATGATACTAATTCATCTTCAAACTTTTTAGGTAAAGTATACCTGGAGTATCTAATAATTCCAAATTTTTCATCTACACTTATCCATTGTTTTTCCCCTAGTAAATCCAGGCTATTACCTACTTTTTGCCTTATTTTTATTTGAAAACTTATTTATAAACTTAGATTTACCAACATTTGGTATTCCTGCAATCAAAGCTCTTACAACCGTTTTTCTAAGACCTTTTTCTTCATTTTTTTCTACTTTTCATTGTATATATTATTTATAATATTCCTTAATTCAGAAAAGTTTTTATTTTTCTCTACACTAAGTGGAATAAAATAATCAGCTATATCATTACTTTAAAAAGTAATCTTCCCATTCTTTAAGTTTTCCTTCATCCACTAAATCTATTTTTATTTAGTACTAAGACTACGTACTTTATTTTTGAGACATTTTTCTATATCAGGATTTTTACTAGAAAAGCGGAATTCTTGCATCCAATAGTTCTATAACTATATCTACTATCTTTAAATTTTCTACCATCATATCCTTTGGTCTTTTTCATATGACCAGGATAGCAGTTAATCATCGTATTCATCATCATCCTTACTAGAAACAAATAGAACTATTTCACCTTTAACATTTCTATTTTTCAAGTAAATCTATTACATCATCTACTCTACCTCTTATAATTTCTTCATAAATTTTTAGTTAATTCTCGAGTGATAACTACGTATCTATTACCTAAGATAATTTTGTATATCTTTTAAAGTTTTTAACTATTCTATTAGGTGATTCTAGTATAACTATTGTTCTTTCTTCTTCTTTTAGTTTTTCAAAAATAGGTTTGACGTCCTTTTTCTTAGGAAAAAACCTTCATAAAGCCATCGTCTCGTATCTATTCCTGAAATAGAAGCACCCTGTGGTTATAGAAGATGGTCCTGGAATAGAGGTAACCTTTATTCCATTTTCATGCTGCATCAACTAGTTCATAACCAGGATCTGATATACAAGGCATACCTGCATCAGTTACTATAGCAATATTTTTTTCTTCTTTTAATAGTCCTATAACATTTTTCTATTTGATACTGTTTGTTATGTTCATGATACTGATAAACTTTTGTATCTATTTCATAATGATTGAAGAATCTTTCTAGTAACTCTTGTGTCTTCTGCAAAATATATTCTACTTCTTTTTTAAAATTTTTATTGCTCTAAAAGTAATGTCTTCTAAATTACCTATTGTGTTCCTACAATATATAGCATATATCCTCTATTTCTTATTAGCTTTCTTCTAATATTAAATCTTTCTTAGTTTTCTTATCTTTTATTAGCATCTTTCTGGTTTAGGATCAGATTTAACTTCTTTACCAAGTAAAAACATCTATTGCTGCTTTTTAATTGAACATCACCTTTTTAATAATTTCTTCAGCTTTCTTTCTTCTCCCTCAGATTTCTACTAATAATAATTTCTTTTTCGTCTATTTTTCTAGTTTACTTCAAGTTCAGTTTCTGTACTATATCCTTTAGTTGATAAAGATTATTCATATTAATATATATATCTGGTTCTATACCATTTTTATTTATATTATTATTCTTAGGAGTTGCATATTCTGCTATAGTAAGTTTTATCGCATCATCACTACCAGGATAATTATATATCCTTGTGCTACACCTTTACAAAAAGTCTTTTCACCTATTATTGTAGCACGTTTATAGTCTTTTTAAAACTCCTGTAACAATTTCTGAAGCAGATGCAGATCCACGATTAACAAGAACTGTCATAGGTCACTTTAAATATCTGTTCTCCTACTCTTTTTATATTCTTTATTATTTCCACTCTTTAGTTTTAAGTGTTACTATTAAATCTTCAGATACAAATTGTGATGCAATTTCTATAGCTTCTTGAAGTGAACCACCAGGATTTGTTCTTAAATCAAATATTAATTTTTCATTCCTTGTTTTTGCAAGTTCAATTAAAATGCATTTCTTAATTTCTGGTCCAGTTTTACTACGAAAATTTAGTAATGACATATATCCTATTTTCATTTTTCTTTATCAATCATTTATATTCAACATTTTTCAAGTTTTTATAATTTCACGAGTCAGTGTTATTTCTAAAGGTTTTTCATTCCCTTTTCTATATATTTCTACTTTAACCTTAGTTCCTGGATCTCCTTTAAGTTTTTAGACAGTTTCAGTTGCTGTTAAGTTTAATGTATCTTCATCCATCAATTTGTGTAATTATATCCCAATTTGTATTCCAGCTCTAAAAGCAGGTGTACCTATAAATGGAGAAATAACTTCCATATAGTCACCTTTTTCTTTTTCTAATTGACATACCAACTCCACCATAAACTCCATCCATACCTTCATTTAAATCTTGAGTTCTTTAGCTGTTAAGTATTCAGAATATGGATCTTCTAAACTTTTAACCATACCACGAAGAGCTGCTTCATATAATTTTATCTTTAGATGTAGCTACATTACCTACCCAACGTTCATTATATATAGTTTACAGTTTGAATTAATTTGTTTATATTTCTTTTAAATCTACTACTGCATTTAGCTCTTTGTTCAGCTTGCACTTTTTAAACTCTTCTTTACTTTTTCTTCTAGAATATGTTACATATCCAAGAAAAGCAATAAAAAGTAAGCATTATTAATTTCTTATTTATCTTCATACTTTTCACCTTTTTATAACATATATTAAAAATTCTTTATTTCCTTTAGTACCCTATATATAGGAATCAATAACTTCTTTAATTACATATCCTCTATCTATAAATTCATGTACAACTTTTCTTTTATAGCTTCATCATGATATTTCTTCAAAGAACTATACCATTCCTTGAAATTTTTATCTGGTGTTAATTCAAATTGCGGCTTTATTAATGCAATAACTCCAAAATTATCTTTCCCAAATTTTTCAAAATATTGTATAACCTTAGTTAGAGAAATAAAAGAAACATCAATTACTATATAGTCCACTTTATCATTTTATATCTAAATCTCTAATATGTATTTGTTCAAGAGATACAACTTTTTCATTATTTTTAAGGAATAATCTAATTGATTAGTTCCAACGTCATTTGCATATACTAATTTTGCACCATTTTGTAATGAGCAATCTGTAAAATCCACCAGTTGATGCTCCAATATCTAATATTTTTTTATCATTAAAATCTAATTTCCAATAATTTATAGCTTTTTCAAGTTTTAATCACCACGACTTACATACTTTAATTTATTTTTTATTCTAACATCTTTAATATTTTTCAACCTTTTAAATTGACTACCTGGTTTAGTTTTCAGATTTATCATTTATTATTACATTACCAACCATTATTTCACGCTTAGCTTTTTCACGACTATTAAAATAACCAAGTTCAACTAATAATATATCTAGACGTTTTTCATATTAAATATCCTTTAAATAAAAATGGTATGATTAAACCTAATATAGCTCCCATTAATACTTCTAATGGAGTATGACCTAAAAATTCTTTTTAATTCATGCATTTCCTCTGCATTATATCTTCTTCTTTCTTCAAGTACTCTATTTAATATTTTTAGCATGTTTTCCTGCTTCTTGCCTTACACCAGTTGCATCATACATAGTAACAACTGCAAATAAGGTCGCTATAGCAAATTCTACACTATGTATTCCATTTACTAAAGCCACTGAAGTAGCAAGTGTAACAGTTGATGAAGAATGAGAACTTGGCATTCCTCCCTGTTGCAAATATTTTTGTAAAATCAAATTTTCCTGTTTTAAATATAGGAACTATACATTTATACACTTGAGCTGTTAATGCACTTAAAAATACTAAATCAAGAATTTTATTAGATAATATTATTCCTCCATTATTTAGCATTATTTAACCTCCTACTTTTTAAAATCATAAAATTCTTTTTGTAATTTCACCAAGTTTTCCATTTTCTATTTTTCTCTTTAAAAATATCATTGTTTTTCCTACAGAACCTATAAAATAGACTTAGAGCTAGATTCTATTTGTTCTATAATTTCAGCATTTTACGTCTTCTAAACTATTTTGTAATAATTTTATCTTCATTAATTCATTTTTATTAATATATGAAGAAATACTTTCTAAAAAGGCTATCTGTAACACCCTCTTTACCAACTCTACTACTGGTTCTAAATTATGCGCCCTTTTTCTTAAAAGTTTCTTTCTTTACTATTCACTCTTTTTCTCCTTGCATAACATTTTTACTTTTTATTATACCACACTTATGCTACCAAATAAAAAGGAGATTTTTGCAAGTATTAATAAAAAGAAATTATTTTATATCTAAAAATATTTTTAAATTTAATATAGATTATATAAAAAAGTGTTCTATTAGAACACCTTTTATTTATATAATGCTTATGGTTGTGACAAGTACATCCACAAGTTTTATCTGAATTTCTGAAATCTATAACCATTCTTCCTTGAATGAGTTCCTTCTTCCATTTCTTTGAATATTAATGGAGCATCTTTCAACATCTCTTTTGAACTACTGGTACAACTAATCTCAGTCACCGAAGTCAAATGCTTCTTTTTAAGTCTTCTCTAGTTCCTACAAGTGAACCTATTATTTCTATACCATCTAATACTGTTTTAACTATTGATACATCCATTGTTTCTGAAGGTAATCCAACTGCAACAACTTTACCTGCAGCTCTAGCTGAATCTATAGCTTGATTGAATGCAACTTTTTGAAACTGCTGTAACTACAGATATATGAGACTCCTCCATTTGATAATTCTTTTAATTTTTAGCTACTGGGTCTTCTTTTTACCGTTTATAACGTAATCTGCTCCAACTTCTTTAGCTAATTCTAATTTTTCATCATTTATATCTACAGCTATTACATGAGTGTTAAATACTTTTTTAGCATATTGAACTGCTAAGTTTCCAAGTCCACCTGCACCCCATATAACTACCCATTGTCCTGGTTTAGGTTGTCCTACTTTTATTGCTTTATATGTAGTAACTCCTGCACAAGTTATACTACTTGCTTGAGCTGGATCTAATCCTTCAGGTACTTTAACTGCATAATCAGCTGTAACTATACATTCTTCAGCCATTCCACCATCAGCAGTGTATCCTGCGTTTAAAACGTCTCTACATAAAGTTTCGTTACCAGTTACACAATATTCACATCTTCCACATCCTTCGAAGAACCAAGCTATACTTACTCTATCTCCAACTTTTAAAAGATGTAACACCTTCTGCAACTTCTCTAACAATTCCCTATACCTTCATGCCCTAAAAACTGTTCCAGGTTTTTACCAAAATCACCATGTGCAACATTAGTAAATCTGTATGACATACACCACGAATTCCCACATCAACTAGTGCTTCTCTGTTTTTAATGGTCTTACTGTTTTTCCCTACAACTTCAACACCAGTTGAATCTTGATTAACTACTACTGCTTTCATTTTCTACCTCAAAAGTTCTTATATACTTATAATAGCACATAATACCAAATATGTAAATAATCACATTTTCAGTATTAATTTTAAATTTACCACAAATAAACGCTTTTATTTATACAGTTTTTGAACTAAAAATTTTTAAATATTTTCAGTCTTAAGACTTTTATTATTAATTTTAACCATTAACACTGAATAGATTTATTTTAATATAAATATATTTTAACATTTAAATATATATATAAAATAAAAAGGAAATTACATAAAATTTGTAATTTCCTAAACTATTTATATATTTTCTCATCTTATAAACATCTGCAGCAGCAACAGAAACATTTAAAGACTCTATATCTCCATATATAGAATTATAGCTTGATCTAATTGAGTCAATACTTTCCTCAAAATACCATTTTCCCTCATGTCCAAATACATATGCATTATTATCTAACACTACATCCCTATAATCTACTACTATCATCATTAAGTGCTGTTCAATAATATTATATTCTTTTCTTTTTAGAAATTTCCAGTATACTTTCTCTATCAGAATATATTACATTAACTTTAAATATACCACATTGTAGCTCTTACAACTTTTGGAGAATACATCAACACTTGATTTAGTTAATAATAAATTAGTAAATTAGTTGCTATCATAGTACGATTATTGTTCCGATGTTACCTGGATCTTGAACATCATCTAATACTATAACATCTCCTTTTATTTCATCTAAAGTTTTTGCAACTTTAGAATAAATCAATAATATTCCTTGACTTGTTTCTTGTGTAAGTTATTTGTTCAAATAAATTTTCTGACAAAACTAAAACATTATCATATTTTGATATATTATACTTATCTTCAAAAATATTGATATTTTGATTCATTAATTATTATTTTAGAAAAATGGATATTTTCTAAAAACTTCTCACCTTCGGCAAAGATGCACATTATTTTGATCCCTGTACTTTTTATCTTTAATTTGTTTTCAAAATTTATATTGCTTAGTATCAGACTTACAATATATTCTGCACATTATCCCGTACTCCTACTGTTTTGACCACCTTAGTATACGATAATGTAAATGATAAACAGTTTGGCGTATCATTAATATGGTTACAACTCTATACCCTTCTTCACTAAGACCTCAAATTTTAGCAATTTTTAGAAATTGCTACTTGTAGCTTGCCTAAAATAAGTATATCTTCTTCAGTAACCGCATCAAGATTTCTTTATTTCTAGTATAACTAAACATGTAACTACTGAGTAACAGGATCATACTTCCAAAAGCTATTACGCTCCATCATCTTCTTTAGCATATTATAACGGAGTATCTCTTTATCTATTATTTTCTTAAAACTGCTCGACATTAAGAAATGCACTCCACAACTTTCCAATTTTATTAAACTCTGTTTGATGTTCCTTCCACCTTCAAAAAGTAGCTTCTAAATATGCGACAAAAAGCACTCCCTTTGCTACTTCTACGCTAATACTCTTTGCACGCAAAATACTATAGCATTAGCATTGATTATGTTGTTCGAAAGTCTAGCAGTAACTTCCAGTACTATGGACAAAGTGCAGCACGTATACCTTTCAACAACTTTATTAGCCGCAATAGATATAACGATTCTGTACCACATATTAATACAGCAAAATCCACTTCTTTATCAATAAACTCTTTTACAGCTAGCAGCTTTACAGCTCATATCTCGATAATCTACTGACTCTAGAGTATCCCACCCCTACATTTTATTACTCACCACCTTTGGCTTTCAATATATTCTCTTTTAATTGATTTTTAAATCTCTACTCCAGCATGGTCACTTTCCTATTACTACCTTCTATATCTCCTCCCATACTTAATATATACATATATATTAGCTATTAATTTAAACAAATTTAACGAGATATTTTCTATAAAAAGAATCATGTACACAAAATGCCTAGTTCTTAATATTAGTCAGATAATCTTCTCATAAATTGATTTGGACTTATTGGATTGGTAATATTTCCATCTCTTTAAATAGTCAATTTCTACTTTCATTTTTGTGATCTGGATTATATTCTTTTTATAACAACATGACTTTCCTTTAGAACTATAGAAGCTTATCTTTCACCTATTATTTTACTTCCAGAATAGTTTCTCACCTCATATCTCCATTTGGCCGCCATCCAATTGATTTTACCTTCTAAATAACCATATCAACTGCATGATTCTCTATTATTAAACCATTGTATAAGTATCTCGCCAGTCTTCCATTTATTTTTACCATTTTTACTATAGTTAAAGTATAAGATATCTCTCATTATTTCTATATAAAACAGCTTTACCTTCTCTTACATTAGCTTTGTAATTAAAATTCTCTAATCTGTCGTATTTTTATAATATTAGTAGCTTTACTCCTCTTTTAATCCCTTTACATAATTAGATACTTCTTTTGGTCCATCTATTAAATATTCTACAGATATACCATCATCGAACTTTTTGAGTATCTAGTGAATATTCACCAGAGGCTCGTCGTTCATTATATTTTCTTCCATTTTCAGCTAAAATAATGTCCATTTCGAATCAAGTCTACTTACTTCAGACAACTTATAGTAATTAGACTCCATTATTAAAACAGTAAACCTTTTCATTAACATCTACCTCCTATTTATTCTTCCTGCTAGAAGCTTCTAATCTCTTCATTAATCGATCAATTATTGTCTTTCTATTTTGTACTTGTTCTTCTCTGTATTCTTGTATCCTCCTTGTTTTACATCCAGTATTTTCACGGATAACATCTTCTAATTTTTCTTTAAGATCTATTATATCATTTCTTTATGTGTATCATTATCACGTGTATTTCTATCAAATTGATATCCCAATTCCTATTCCCAAATGAAACATGTCCTTTTTGTATTTAATGCTCCACTGCTTTATACACTAATGATCCTCTATGATTTAATCCACTTAATCCTAATGCAAAATGCACTTTCTCCCCATGTAATTCTACTGAAGCTGCAATGTTATGTCTATGCATCTCCTATATTACTTACTTGTGGTAAGTCTGCCATTACACATGGTAGCTTTCATTCCTGCATTATTCCTTTCTAGAACTCCACTTAATTGTGATCCATTTTATTGCATCTTGACTTGTAATCACTTATTTCCAGGTGCAACATTTGTTATCTCAGTATTTCAGCATCAATCCCTTCAGAAGATATAGTTACTACTGGTTTTATTTTCTCTATTTCCCATCTTAATAGAACTCAAACCTCTGGATTTTGACTAAATTTAATGTTTTACTGAATCTTTACCTGTTGTTGTAAACAACATTTTACACTACTTAGCTTCATTATTTGCATCTTCTTTACTTACTTTTATCATTACCTAATATTGAAAGTCCCAAATTTCCCATGTACATCATCACCAACATTTGCTCCAGTCAAGTCCTGCTTTTAGATAATGTCTTTAAGATCATTCTAAGTTTGCTGCAGTATTTAATTTGATCATTTTCAGGAGTTTTTAATTAAATCTTTCTACAACTTTTTATCATCTGATTTATTTGTATCTGTTTTTAATATCAGCTGCCTTTTAATCCACCTAGCACCATTTCCTAAACTTGTGGTTGCTCCCTATCTCATTAGGTTTTGAATTCAGTGCAAGGTTAGTCTCATATCTTCAACTTTAACTTCTGTATCAGTTGCATTACCTTTTTCATCTAATAAGTAGAACTTATCACCTTCTTAACTATAGGTTTACCATCTTATTTGTATACGTAATAGGTAATCCTTCTACATCAACTTTACTGTAGTTGTTGTTACAACTTTTCCTAAAGGATCTAATCTATCTTTTGTAACTAGTTTCAACATTTGTATTTCTTCCATCTGCGAATTGAACATTATCTATTTGATTTACTTTTTCTGTTTCTATTATCATATTCAGAATCTGAGGCAGATTTACTTTCTACCTGACCTATATTAAATCCAGATTGTTCTATAGCATCTGCTACTTGGTTTCCTTGTTACAAACTTAGCACTTCATTAACTTTAACTCTCTGCTACAGGTTTAGCATCAGTATTTTGGTTTTACCATCAGTTAAGTCTCTTTATCTCTCATATCTTTACACATCTGCTGCTATAGTTCCCAACAGGTTTAACATTTTGTTTAGGATTTCCATCTTTATCAATATCAGTTGGATTACTACCTTATCTCCTATTTTAATAAGTTTAGTTCCATCAGGTTTAACTATTTCTGTAGAGTGTTATTTCTCCAGTTTTTAATTCAAACGTTACTGTTCTAACACCTTTATCATCTGTTTTACCAGTTACTTCTATACCATTTTTACCAACGAATTTAACTTCACTAGAATTTTTAACTGACCATTATATGGTTTGGTTGTATCTCCTGTTGTCTTATCAGCTGATACTACCCATCCGATTTTCTTAAATCTCCAACTGTTGCTGCATTATTATCAGATACTGGTTTATTTGTTTGAGGATCTTTCTCTTCTAAGTTTACTAACTCCTGCTGCCGCCTTATTATCTGCATCTTTATTGTATCTAATCCACTCTTAACATTTCCTAATTCTTGTTGGATCTCCTGCTTTATTTCCTTCTCAGTTTTGACTTTACTAAATTAGTTTTTATATCATTTTTGCAACTTCTGTTGGTTGTGCTGCTAATTCTGTTCCATCTGCATTTTTAAATGTATTAGTTTTTGGATCAAATACTTTCCCTGCTAAATCACTTTCTTTATAGAACTTATTATCTGGTCCTTTAACTACTTTTATCTCCATCTGCATTTGTATATGCTATAGGTGAAGTCTTTACATCTATTTGTACATTACTTACTTTTTCCTTCTGCATCTGTTGTTACTACAGCTCTTGTATCTCATCTCATCTACAAAGTTTACTGTATCATATGGTTTTACAAAAGTCTTTTTGCTACTCCATTTTCCTTTGTAAGTTCCATCCTGCATTTAATACATCTCCCCACTGTAGCTGCATTATTTACCATGATTTGGTACTCTGTTGCTGTAGGTGCCTCTGCTGATGTTTTTGGTGAATCTGTACCTTTTTAGCTCCTGGTAAGTGACCTGCTATATATAATGTGGTTGACTCTTAGTTCCTTCTGGTCCATTTACTGATGTTATTACATCTGATGCTGGTACTTCTTCTCCTGTTCCATCTGGATTTGCATAGAACTTGGTTGTTCCATCTGCTTGTTTTATTGGATATACTTCAGTGTTCCATCTGCTTTTGATAAACTACCGGTGTAACTGAATTATTTGTTGATACTCAGTCATTTTACTTCTACAGTTATCGTTCTTACATTTCCTTCAGTTTTACCACTTACTTTAGCTGTTCGCTTTTTCCTCCAAATCTTACTTCATTTGCATTCTTAACTTGGTCTGAGTATTCTCCTGTTCCATCTGTTTGCCTTATCGATGATACTACCCATCCCATTTTCTCAACTTCCAACTGTTGCTGCATTATTATCAGATACTTTTTGGTTTATTTGTTTGAGGATCTTTCTCTTCTAAGTTTACTCAATCTCTGCCGCCTTATTATCTGCATCTTTTATTGTATCTAATCCACTCTTAACATTTCCTAATTCTGTTGGATCTCCTGCTTTATTTCCTCTCTGCATTTTGGATTTTACTAAATTAGTTTTTATATCATTTTTGCAACTTCTGTTGGTTGTGCTGCTAATTCTGTTCCATCTGCATTTTAAATGTGCTTAGTTTTGGATCAAATACTTTCCCTGCTAAATCACTTTCTTTATAGAACTTATTATCTGGTCCTTTAACTACTTTTATCTCCATCTGCATTTGTATATGCTATAGGTAAGTCTTTTACATCTAGTTGTACATTACTTACTTTTCCTTCTGCATCTGTTGTTACTACAGCTCTTGTATTCATTCCATCTACAAAGTTTACTGTATCATATGGTTTTACAAAGTCTTTTGCTACTCCATTTCTGTGTAAGTTCCATCCTGCATTTAATACATCTCCTACTGTAGCTGCATTATTTACCATATTTGGTAATTCTGTTGCTGTAGGTGCCTCTGCTGATGTTTTTGGTGAATCTGTACCTTTTTAGCTCTGGTAAATTACCTGCTACATTTGTTATAGAATTTTTCACCAGCATTTATTCCATCTTTTTGTTATAGATATATTCTTTTAGGATCTGCATTATCTTTAGGTGTTATAGTTAACCCTGTTCCATCAAGTTTAGATGTATTTCCTTATCATCTTTAAATTCAGCACTTGTTAAGCCAGTTAATGTTGAATTTAATGAATAAGTAAATTCTTTTCCACTTTGATCTAAGACTATATTTTTACCTGCTTTAATCCTACTTTCATCATCTTTTGATACTATTTGTTCTGATGTAATAGTACTTGCATCTTTATTATAAGTTCCTCCATTAGCTGATCCTTCAATTTTCCAAGAAGAAGAAACTGAATTTAATGCATCTTGTAATTGTTTATAATTTACTGCATCTTTTCATCTGTACCAGCTGCTACATTAGTTATTTTAGCAGGAGAATCTGCATTATCTCCTTTAGATAATTTTTAGACCATCTGTTGTTGGTGCTAATTTAACTTTATTTGGCGTTGCACTTCCATCATTTAAAGTTATATCTTTAAATTCAGGAGTATCTACTGTTTTTAAAGTAAATTTATTTTGCAATACTATGTTCTATTTCTATATTCTTTTCCAGCATCAAAGATTACTTTTGTACCAGCTTTTACTATTATCATCATTCGCTATTGAAGATGTTCCTTTTGTGCAAGCTATCCAATAAGAATCTTTAATATGGCATTAGCTACTGTTTCCGCTGTAGCTATTTTATTTTTATCTGCATCTACTACTGTTGGTACTCATTATTATTTGTTATATTACCTGTATTTACTTAATTTCCCATCAGCATCTTTAGTAATAGTTGTTCCATCGGTATTTACTGTAATTCCACTCAGCATTAGATGTAATAGAACCATCTTTTGCTTTTCTACATCAAATTTAACATTTGCACCTTTTAGGAGTTGTTACAGTAGTACCATTTTTACTTCCGCTTGGTTTTCAACTGTAACAGTTGTACCATTACCATTAATAAAAGCTTTACTTGATCTTCAGTACCAATACCAGAAACTTTGGTTTTATTATCTCCAGCAATATTCCATCCAGAAGCTACTTTTTAGCAATTGAGTTCAATTGTGAACCATTAATTGCATCTGTTGAGTCTTCAGACCCACGACCAGCTGCAACATGTTTTAATTGTCTTTCTGAGCCCGGACTTCAAATGATACTATATCCCCAGGTGTTACGTGATCTCCACCCGCCCAAGAGAATTTATATGCAACTTTTTGATGTATCTCCATCTGATACAACATTACCATCTTTATCATAACTAACAGATGTTTGACGTGTACCCATTATATTAAGGTTAGCTGTTGATTTTTGCTGATAAATCATACCCAGCATCTTTTAAACTCAGGATCACCTGCAATGATCCTGTACCTATAGTCTACTGAGTTTTGTGAATAGCTATTGCTCCAGTACCTAAAGCAAGTGCTCCTATAGCATTACTTTTGCAGGGAACCAGCACAAATGCAGATGATAAATCACCTTTTAGCTAAAGAATGAACACCCATAGTTGTTGAAGCATGACCATTTTTATTTTCATTTTTAGAATAATCTAAGGCTTCTGTTACCATATCTTTCCCTGTTAAAACTATATGCTTCTGCTACTGTACCACTTTTTATTTTTCTAATTTTACAAAACTATATCTACGACTTACTTTCTCACCATTAATTGTTTCATTTACGTTTTTATGTTCTATTATAGGCTGATTACTAGAATCTAATTTATCTGTTATATATGAAGTAGTTTTGTAGATGCCAGATTCCATATTAGCACCTCTAATATTATAGATGAATCTCCTTTTGCTCTAGTTCCTCTTCCTATTGCTATTGCACCATCTTTTCCTCTGGCTTCAGCTTGATATCCTATTGCAACATCTCCAAATTCTGCCCAAGATGCAGTACCTGCAGCCAATGAGGTAGCACCATTAGCAACTGAACCCATCCCTATTGCAACGGCGGCTGCATTTTGCTTGAATTTGTGAACCAGCACCTGTGCTGTTGCACCAAATGCTCCTTTTACGAACTAAAGAATTTGCACAATGCTGTTTCCTAATGGTGTCCCTGAACGAGCTTGCATCCCTAATACTACTGAACCATCTTGTGCATAAGTTGCTTTTATACGACGTATCTAAAGCAGTACCAACAAGTGCTTGATAATTTTGACTAATTGTTTTTTCAGAGAGTGTAGCAGATTGAGTATGATCTACTGTTTCACTAACTTTAAAATTATCTTTTGTAGATTTATAATACTTCTTATTAGCAAATTGAGTTATATCATTTCCACCTATAGCTATAGCACCCATACCAGCAATAGTCTGAGCCCCTATTGCAGCAAGCGGTCTCCTGTTGCACGTGTATGACGACCTACTGCTGTACCTTCATGTAATATCTGCATTTTGTATATCCACTAGTACCATCACTTATCGCCTTATAATCAGCATTAATATCATTAACACAGCTTTTCTTAATACTTCTGCAGTATCATCAGCATCTGTACCATTCCCTACAGGTATTTTATTGGCATCTAAAGCTCTAAATCCTGTTCCTGCTCCTGATCCTATTGCAACAGAAGAATTCATAGGAGTTGCTGAATCTCTATTTACTCCTATATATGCTCCAGTACCAATAGCTACTCCACCAGCATCTCCTTTCTTTCCAGTAGTCATAGAATTTGTCTCTATTCCTACTTTAGTACTTCCAGAAATAGCACCTGTTCCAATAGCTATACTATATCCAGAACCTGCATCATGGCTTTTTGCTTCTTTACCAATAATAATATCTTTTTCTTTTTAGCTGCACTTGAATTACCAAAGCAATTGTATCATGAGCATTTGCCTTAGCTCCACTTCCTATAGCTATACTATCATTATGTGTAGACTGTGCCTCATTACCAAATGCTTAGCTCTATTTCCATTTGCTGATGTAGCTCTACCCAAAAGCCAACAGCTGATTCTCCTGTTGCTTTTGAATTAGTACACCTAAAGCAATAGTCATTATTTCTTGTAAATTATTTCCTATAGCAATATTTCTAAGCCCTCTGAATTCGCTTCTAAACCAATAACTACGATTCTCCACCACCAGCCCTTACTCTTTCTACCAATAGCAACACCATTGCTTCCACTGCTTTCGTTTCTCTACCTATTGCTAAAGATCCATCATTTCCTGTTGCTTGAGCAGAATTACCAATAGCTATTGATGAATTATTTCCTCCTGCATTAGCATTATAACCTACAGCAACGCCCTGTGGGTTTTGTCGCCGATGATCCTTGTCCAGCAGCCACAGAATTGTAGCTCAGTTCCAGCCTGATTTAAATCAGCATAAGCAACACTGAACCTAAACTCATTGCAGCTAAACCAAACATTGATAATGATCCAGTTATTAAAAACTGTATCATTAATGCTTAGTAACACTTATTTTGTAACCATCTTTTAAATTCTTTATCTTGATTATTTTCAAAAGTTCCATTCCTTTCCTTAGCTCACAAAATCATGAACTTAATTTTCTTAAATTTATATATTTTACAATGTTTACGCCATCAAGTTCAAATTTCTTAGTTTTTATTAGTTTTAAAATTGTACCCCTTTTATATCTTAAAGTATCATTTTTAAACACTTTAGGCATTTTGTCAAATACGATACCATTTTCAATATTCGTTTCACATAATGAAATATTTCTATAATTTTTCATGATATATATCATACATCACTATTCTGTATTTAGATTAGTGATGTATTCTTCTTTTTATTTTCTAATTCCTAATTTTTCTATTAATTCTCTATATTCATCAAGATTTCTATTTTTATGTAGTTTAATAATCTTCTTCTTTTACCTACTAATTTTTAATAATCCTGCTCTTGAATGAACATCTTTAAAAGGTGAAACTTTTAAATGTTCTGTTAAATGATGATATTCTTTCTGTTAATATTGCTACTTGTACATTTGCTGATCCTGTATCTTTAGAATCTTTACCAAATTCTGCAATAATTTCTGCTTTTGATTTTCATTGCCATTTTATTTCCTCTAATATTTATTATCTAAACCAAGCATATATTTGGCATTAGTATATGCCTCTGTATAAATCCGTTTATTATTTTTAACATGCCTTTATAGCTATGTCAAATAACTCCCAATATTTGGAGCTTTAACTAAATGTATTAATTGTTTTCTTAAACCTAAAATTTTAAAATTTTTATTTTTAATAAAACGTACCATCAAATTTTATTTTATATATTGTTGGTACATTAACTTTAAATAATCATAACATTGATAAAATATATATTCATAAATTGTTATTTTATTATAACATTGCATCACTCACTTTATCATCTCTAACAATTGTTTTAATCAACTCTTTATTTTGCTCATTTTCAAGAGCTAATTTTTCCATATTTTTCTTTAAGATCTATTATATCATTTCTATGCGTATCATTATCACGTGTATTTCTATCAAATTGATATCAATTCCCTATTCCAAATGAAAACATGTCCTTTTGTATTTAATGCTCCAGCTTTGCTATCACTAATGATCCTCTATGATTTAATCCACTTAATCTAATGCAAATCACTTTCTCCTCTATGTACTCCTACTGGAAGCTGCAATGTTAGTGTCTATGCATCTATATTTACTTACTTGTGGTAAGTTTGCCACTTTGCTACACGAGCTATTCCTGCATTTCGATCCTTTTGAACTCCCGACTTAATTGTGATCCATTTATTTGCATCTTGACTTGTGGGACTTATCTCCTGGAGCTACATTAGTTATACTAGTTGGATTACCATCCTATCTCCTACTTTTCTAATTTATCTCCATCTGATGTTAATTTCGGTCCATCTTTCCTAACTGCGTACACTATTAAAGTTTGCTTCTTCTTTTGTAGCAAATGTAATTTTACCATTTGCATCATGTTTCTATCTAGTTTTCTACTATTAATTCTACTGTGATTTCCTGCTTTTATTGATTCTCCATCAGCAGTAACACTACTTCCCATTTTCTTGTACCATCAGTAGTAGCACTCGCTTTTAACGTAAATGAGCATTATTAATAGCATTAACTACAGTATCTACAGTTCTATTTTCCTTTATCTCCATCATTAACCTTTACAGTTCCTTTTATCTCCTGTTTCCACTGGAGAAATTATTCCTGTATTTACTTTTAATCCATTTTCATCTGTTGTAAGTGTATTATCTCCAGTTTTTACTTTAATTCCATCTTCTGTTACTTCTAATGATTTATCTGCTGGTTTTATTGTAATTTTATTATCTTTATCTTTTTCTAAAACCATTACCTAAGCTTTTAGCTATATTTTACAGTAATACTTTATTATCTGTAGTTTCTGAGTTTGCAGTTGTTCCATCACCATTTACAAAGTTTTACTGATATGCTATATGCTACAAAGTCTTTTCTTCTCCATTTCCTTGTAAGTTCCATCCTGCATTTAACACATCTCCTACTGTAGTCTGCATTATTTTTAATATCATCTCATTATTAGGTGAAAGCTGCATTAGTTGTTGGTGAATTTGTATCTTTTTAGCCCTTCTAAGTTTCCTGCTATGTAATGTAGTTCTTGAGTTCCATCGGTCCATTTACTGATGTTACTACATCACCTTTATCTACTTCTTTACCTGTTCCATCTGATTTTCAAAGAACTTAGTGTTCCATCTGCTTGTTTTATTGGATATACTTGAGTTTCCATCTGCTTTTTGTATAAACTACTGGTGTAACTGAATTATTTGTTGATAATTGATCATTTACTTCTACAGTTATTGTTCTTACTCCATTAACTGTTTTACCACTTACTACAGCTCCACCTTTTCCTACAAATTCTTCATTGTATACTTGGTCTGAGTATTCTCCTGTTCCATCTGTTGTCTTAGTCACCTTACTACCCATCCTAAGTTTTAATATCTCCTACTGTTGCTACATTTGAATCTGATACATTAGAATCATCTAAAATTAACTAATCTTTTTATTTCACGTTGCTATGATTTGTTTAATTCCTCTTTAGATTAGTTATACCTAGTTGGATTACCATCCTTATCTCCTGCTTTAATTTATCTCCATCTGATGTTAATTTCGGTCCATCTTTACCTAACTGCACACTACTAAAGTTTACTCTTCTTTTGTAGCAAATGTTATTTTACCATTTTGCATCATGTTTCACATCTAAGCTTTTTACCTGCTATTAATTCTACTGTAGTTTCCTGCTTGTTGATTCTCCATCAGCATTTACAGAACTTCCTGCATTTCTTGTACCATCAGTAGTAGAACTAGCTTTCAATGTAAAGTGAAGCATTATTAATAGCATTAACTACAGTATCTACAGTTGCTATTTTACCTTCATCTCCATCATTAACACTTTACAGTTCCCTTTTTATCTCCTGTTTCCACTGGAGAAATCATTCCTGTATTTACTTTTCAATCCATTTTCATCTGTTGTAAGTGTATTATCTCCAGTTTTTACTTTAATTCCATCTTCTGTTACTTCTAATGATTTATCTGCTGGTTTTATTGTAATTTTATTATCTTTATCTTTTTCTAAACCATTACCTAAGTTTTACACTATATTTTACAGTAGATACTTTGTATCTGTAGTTTCTACAGTTGCAGTTGTTCCATCACCATTTACAAAGTTTACTGTATCATATGCTTTTTACAAAAGTCTTTTTCTTCTCCATTTCCTTGTAAGTTCCATCCTGCATTTAACACATCTCCTACTGTAGCTGCATTATTAGTATTTATACTAGTAAGGTTTTATCTTGTTTTAATTTATTATCATTTGTCTTCTGGTAGAATTACTTGCTACATTAATTATAGCTTTATCTCCTGCATTTATTCCATCATTTGTTATAGATACATGATTTTTAGCTGTATCTTTAGGTGTTGTTGTTAATCCATTTCCATCAATTTTTGATGTATTTCCAGCTGCATCTTTTAAATTCAGCACTTGTTAAACCAGTTAATTCTTTTGATAATTTTATTTTAATTTACCTTCTTGATATTTCGCATCATTTGGTTTTAATTCTGTACCTGTAGCAGAATCTGTATTATTCCATTTTCATAAACTTCTCCAATATTTTCATTACTTAATTTTGTAGTATCTGCTCCACTCACAATGTTTAATTTACTTTTTTCTAAACTAAGATTTATTATTTTAGTAGTATCATTTTGTCCATCATCACCTAAATACTTTAAATAATTCCCATTTGTTATTTGTTTAGCAATAGCATATAATTGTGATCCATTGATACCATCTGTTGAAGTTTCACTTATTTCCACTAGCTGCCATATTTTTTAGTTGACGCTCAAATCCTGTTGATCCAAATGAAACAATATCACCTTTTAGCAGTATTAGCTCCACCACTCCAAGAATATACTATATTACCAATTGTAGCACTTGTTTGCTTAGTTCCTACATTATTTGTATTAGAACCTCCACCTATAGCTACAGAGTTATCAAGCATTGCTTCTGCACCAGAACCAACAGCAACCGTATTAATAGCTTTATATTCAATTCTTTCACCAGAATTTCTACCTGCATTTGCTAACGTTCCTATAGCTAAAGATAAATGTCCTGCAGCTGCCTTAACTCCAATAGCAACTGCTCCCTCACCTGATATAGTATTTGTCCATCTAGGACTTAAAATATCTCTATTTGTCAAATCTTTCATTGCATTTCTAATAGTATCTGTTATTATTTTATTTTTCAAAATTTGTATACTGAATTTGTTTACTAGCAACTCTATCTAAATCATCACCACCTATTGCTATAGATGAATCTCCATCAGCTCTAACATTACCTCCTATAGCAATAGATTGTCCACCTTTTGCCCAAGCTCCTTCAGTTTCTTTATTTCCTGAACCTATAGCAACTGATTGTCCTACAGAATTTTGTACTATCCCCAACACGTGAATTATTACCTATAACTATATTATGTCCATTTGCATTGGAATTTTTCCAGCATCCCTACCAATAGATATATCATTATTCTTAGCTGTTGAATTCTCTCCAATTGCAATTCACTGCATTACTTGTGCTTCCTACTTTCAATACTATTTCCATTAGTACTTTCGAATATTAACAGCACCATAAGCTAGATTCGAGCCTAAGCTCATTATAGCTAAACTAAAAGATTGATAACGATCCCGTTATTAAAAACTGTATCATCAATGATTGTGTAACACTACTTGTGTTTTCAACCATCTTTTAATTCTTTTTATCTTGATTGTTTTTCATGGTTTCCTTCCTTTCTAATTTCATAGAGTATGAGTCAAATTTTTAAATTTACATTTTAATTCTACAATGTTTTATTCGCTTTCTTCAAGTTCAATCCCTTAGTTTTTATTAGTTTTAGAAATGTATCAATTTTATACATTTCAAAAACGGTAAATTTTTACATTTTTGCCCTTTTTGTTAAAATTGTAACGGTACCAAATAATTTTTGTTTCACAATCTGGAACATTTTGGTCTTTCATAAAAACATCACTATTCTTTATTTAAATTAGTGATGTATTTTAATTTATTTTAATTATTAAATTTTAATTTCTTAATAATTTTAGCATACCTAAATATACTATAATATCATTGTTGCTATTTCTGCCTTTACCTTCCAGAACTATTTTACCAACCTCTATGACATAAGCTCTATCAGATATTTCTAATGATTTTTAGCATTTTTGTTCAACTAAAAGTATAGTTGTGTTCCCCTTCTTTGTTATCCTTTTTATTATCTCAAATATTTCTTTAACTAATAAAGGTGATAATCCCATAGAAGGTTCATCAAGTAATAAAAGTTTGAGGCTTAGAACATTCAATGCACGTCCTATAGCTAACATTTGTTGCTCTCCACTCATAGTTCCAGATAATTGATTTTTTTCTTTCCTTTAAGTCTAGGAAATAAGTCAAAAACTTTTGCAATTCTTCTTGAAATTCCTTTTTAGATCTTGTATATGCTCCAATTTCTAAATTTTTCATAACAGTTAAATCTGTAAATATTCTTCTTCCTTCAGGAACATGTGCCATACCCATAGGTACTAATTTATGAGCCTTTAACATTATTTATACCTCTCACCATTTAAAACTACTTCTCCTGATTTAATAGGCAGATATATTAGATATTGCATTAAGTATAGTAGTTTTACCTGCACCATTTAGCTCCTATAAAAAGAAACGATTTCACCTTCATCAATATAGAAAAGAAATATCTTTTATAGCATGTATTTTATCATAAAAATACATTTATTTCATTTACTTCTAAAAATTTTACTCATAACTAATCACCTAAATACGCCTTTATAACTTCAAGAGTTATTTTTGAATTTCTAAAGTTTTCCTTTCGCTATTATTTCTCAAAATTAAGAACATATAAGTCTTTTCACATATACCCATAACTAAATCCATATCATGTTCAATTAAAAGTATTGAAATACCCATATTATCTCTAATATTTCTTATTATATCCATCAATTCCTGTGTTTCATTAGGATTCATACCAGCTGCAGGTTCATCAAGTAATAATAATTTTAGGATTACAAGCTAAAGCTCTAGCTATTTCTAATTTTCTTTGATTACCATAAGATAAAGAATCAGCTCTATTATTTGCCATAGATTCTAAATCAAACATTTTAAATATTCAAAGCTTTTTGTGTTAATTCTAGATTCCATGTGTCTCTAAATTTTTTTAGTTCTAAATATTGCATCTAAAGTTGAATAATTTTACTTTTTGATCAAGAGATATTCTTACATTATCTAATACACTAAGTTGCTTTATATATTCTAATATTTTGAAAAGTTCTTGAAATACCAAGCTCCACTATTTTATTGGTTTTCAAATTAAACGTATTAACTCCTGATATACTAATACTACCTTCTGTCGGTTTTATATACACCAGTTAAAGATTAAATACGAAGTTTTACCTGCACCATTAGGACCTATTAATCCAACTAATTTCCCTTCATTTATTGTAATATTTAAGTTATTTACAGCACGTAATCCACCAAAAATCTATACTTAAATTTTCTGTTTTTAATAATTCCATTATTTCACCACCTTATTCTTCATCTCTTTTAAAAAAATGAGAATAGTTTAGGTATAGTAAATTCTGATGTACCTAATATTCCATCCTTTTTAAATATCATTAAAAATATTAGTATTAAAGAATATATTAAAAGTCTATATTCTGAAACAGATCTTAAAACCTCATTTAATAAAAGTTAGAAAATGTTGCTAGAAACAACAGCACCTGTTATACTTCCAAGACCACCTAAAACAACCATTACTAATATTTCTATAGAAAATACAAAAGTTAAATTTATCTGGAGTTAAGCTTCCTAAATTATGTGCAAATAAAGAACCACCTATTCCTGCAAAAAAAGCAGAAAGTATAAATCCATAAATTTTTAGCCTCATTAATATCTACACCCATATTTTCTAGCAGCTATTTCATTTTCTCTTATAGATAAAAAGTAATCTACCTTTTTAGAAATTAATATCATTATTAATATCACTGATGATATCACAACTATAAAATACACATTATTAAAAGTAGTTATATTAGGTATTCCATTTAATCCTGCTGCTCCACCTAAAAATTAATATTTTTGTATTATATTTAATTATTTCTCCAAAAGCAAGAGTAATTATAGCAAGATAATCACCTCTAAGTCTTAAAGTTATAGAAGATAAAAAAATAAACCTGAAAAGTCCTGCTACTATTCCTCCAAATATAGTAACTACAATTAAAGTGTAAATTTGAATTTAAAGAATATTTTTGAATAAATATAGATAAAATACTTGCAGCATAAGCTCCTATAGATATAAATCCAGCATGTCCTAAATTTAATTCACCCATTACTCCTGAAACAACATTTAAACTTAATGCAAATAATACATATATTAAAGATGTTAATATATAGTCCTAGCTTTATAGCTAAATATATCATCTCCGATTATTGTGTAAGCTAAAACTAAAGTAAAGTGTTACTAAAAGTATAAAACTTGTAATATAGTTTTTCTTATTTATTTTTTTAAATTATCAGCATAATTTTTAATATTCAAAGTATTATCCATTTACACTTCTCTTTCATATTTTTACCAAATATTCCATTAGGTCTAAATATTAAAGTTATTATCAATATACCAAACACTATAGGATTTAGCCCAAGTTGAAGATATATATCCTTTTACATAATTTTCTATTAATCCCATTAAATATCCACCAACAACAGCACCAGGTATAGAACCTATACCTCCAAAAACAACTGCAATAAAAGCTTTAAGTCCCAGGAAGTAATCCCATATATGGATCAATTCTTGGATACATTAAAGCATACATAACCCCACCTAAAGCTCTAAGCGCTGACCCTATTGCAAAAAGTTATAGAAATTGTAAAATCAGTATTAATCCCCATAAGTTTTAGCTGCTGATAAATCTTGAGCTACAGCACGCATAGCTTTACCTAAATTAGTAAATTTAATAAATAGATATAGTGATATCATACATATTATTGATACTATGATTATAAACAAGCTTAAATAACTGTATCTATACCTAATACATTATACATACTTTATCACTTGAAAGATAAATCGGTACATTTTCTAAAGAAATTACTTTAGGTGAGCTCCAAAATATATTAAAGCTATACTTTCAAGTAAAAACTCACTCCTATGGCAGTAATAAGTACATTCATACGACTTGCATCTCTTAATGGCTTATATACTAATTTTTTTCAATAATATACCCAAAATTATACAAAATAATACAGCAATTAATAAAGCACTTGTTAATCCTAAACCATTAGTAACACACATAAAAGCTATGTATGCCCTAACCATCAAAATATCACCATGTGCAAAATTAATTAATTTTACTATACCATATACCATAGTATAACCAAGTGCTATAAGTGCATATATACTTCCAGTTTGTAAACCATTTAATGTTTGTTCTAAAAAGTTTTTAAACATTTTTCCTCCAAAAATAAAAATGACCTAGATGGTCATTTTATATCTAATATTTTTCTTTTAATAATACTTTTTCCATCTTTAATAGTTAAGAAAGATACTTGTTTTTAAGATTTCTTTTCAGAATCAAATTCTAAATTTCCTGTTACTAAATCTAATTTTAGTATTAGCAATTAAATCTCTTAACTTAGTTGCATCTAATTCTTGAGATTTAGACAATGCATCAACTAGAATTGTTGCTGAATCATAACCTAAAGCATTAAATAAATTAGGCTCTTTATTAAATTTAGATTTAAAAGCTTCTTTAAATTTAACAGATAACTCATTTGTATCATTTACATCATATTGACTAGTGAATATTGCTCCTTCTGCAACTTGTGCAAAAGCTTTCATGTATTCCATCCCAACCGTCTGAACCAAATACTTGTACATTTAATCCTAATTCTTTAGCCTGAGATAATATTAAACCTATAGTATTATAGTAATCAGGTATTAATAAAGCATCAGCACCAGAATTTTTTTAACATTAGTTAATAGAGATTTGAAATCTTTATCATCCTTAGTATATTTTTTGTTCTATAAATGAAAGATCTTCATTTTTAGATATTTCTTTAAATTTATTAGAAACACCAACAGAATAATCACTTGAAGTGTTAGTAAGTAGTGCAACATTTTTTATACCCTAATTTCTTTATATACTTAGCTAAAACTTCACCTTGATAAGGATCTGTAAATGTTGTCCTAAATACATAATCTTTTCCTGTTGTAATATCAAATCTTGTTCCAGCAGGTGTAATCATAGGAATCTTAGCCTTTTGTGCAAGTTCTGCTGCAGCAAAAGTATTTTGCAGATATAGCTTCTCCCTAATATTGCATTTTACCTTATCAACTGATATCATTTTTACTATATTAACTACTTCTTGTAAATCACCTTTAGTATCTTGTACTAACAACTCAACTTTTTACCATTTATTCCACCGGCATTATTAATTTCCTCAATTTTTAATTCTATCCCTCTTTTTATTGCAACACCATATTGAGAGATATCTCCTGTCAATGGTTCAGGAACTCCAACTTTTAATAATAGAATCAGTTCCCTCCTGACTACTACTATTCGTTGCTTTAGCTCCACAACTAAATAAAAACATTACAGATAAAACTGATAATATTACTTTTTCATTTTGTTCCTCCACTTCTTAAAATTATGAAAAAAATTATATCATATATCTTAAATTATTCAAAAATATATTTAATTTATGATTACCATATATTTAACTTATGTTTAAAAATGGGATAAAATAAAAATAGATATACATCTATTTTTCTATAACTTTTATAAGCACATTTTCTTTATTTTTATTAGATATAGAAGAAAGTAAATTTCTAACACAAGTTATTAGTTTACCATTTTTCCTATTATCTTACCTATATTTCTCCTTATCAACTACTATATCTATAAGTACATTTTTCCCACCCTTTAGCTGTCAATTCATATTCAACACTATTGTTTAATAATTGATCTAGCCAGAATTTAACTATTTCTTTATAGTATTCTTCGTTCATAGTACCCCTTTCCAAAAATCCTCTGATATTATTTCAAATATAATACCATGTCTCTTAAATTTTTCCAAAAGCATATCAACATCAGACTTCATAAATTCATTAGTCAATAATTTAATTCTACCATTTTTAGCATCTAAAGTTCTAACTATAGCTAAACCTTCATAAGCTTCAACTACTTTATTTATAAAATCTATATCATGTTTATCAATATCTGAAATATATTCATAACTTCTCATTTTAATCCTCTAACTTCTTTATTAAATCTATATATTCTTCTATACTAAATTCTTCTGCACGTACTTTAATAGTTTTACCCATTTCAAGTAAAATATTTTCTAGTTTTTCTTTATCTATACCCTATTAATTTAAGATTATTAACTAGACTCTTTCTCTTATTAGTAAATGAAGCTTTAATATATTTAATATATTTTTTCATCTATTAAATTTTCATATCTCTTATCCTTATAGGTGTTATTCTAATAAATGCTGAATCAACCTTAGGTACAGGATCAAACATTTCTTTACCTACAGTAAATAGATATTCAACATCAGCGTAAAACTGAAGTATATATGTAAATACTCCTCTATCACTATTATTTTTTACTAAATATAAGTCTTTCTCCAACTTCTTTTTGAACCATTAAATATATATCTTCAACATTATCTCTAAAAATAAGTAATTTATTTATTATAGGACTCGTTATGTAATAGGTATATTAGCTATTACTCTAAAAAACATTATGAGTTATTTTACTCGATAAATCATATTCCATAAAATCTGTATTTAATTAATTCAAAGTTAGAGTAATCTTTAAATTTATTATTTAATTTCGGAATTAAATCGTTATCTATTTCAAAAGCTATTAATTTATTTGAATTTTCAAGTAACATGGTAGTTAAATAACCAAGTCCTGGACCTATTTCTATAACATTATCACTATATATACTACAAACTTCTTTAATTTTATCCAAAAAGTTCTTTATCATCAAGAAAGTTTTGACCATACTTTTTCTTATGCTTATGTTCTTTATTCTTTTTCATAAAGATCTAAATCCATTACCCCTATATATGGTATATTTCTATATTCTTGTTTAAAAGTCAAGTCCATATCCTAATACAAATTCATTAGGTATTTCAAATCCTACATATTGAACATCAATATCAACTTTTCTTTTCAACTTTTTATCTAATAGAGTGCAAAGTATAACTTCTTTAGGTTCTCTTTTACCTATCATTTTAAGAACCTTTTTAAGTGTTTGTCCTGAATCAATAATATCTTCAACTATTAAAACGTTCTTACCTTTAACCGGATAGTCTAAATCTTTAATAATTTTAATTTCATTACTTGTTTCAAACTCATCACCATAACTAGATATTTCCATAAAGTCTATTTTTAAAGGACGTTTAATTTCTCTGATTAAATCTGCCATAAATAAAATAGATCCTTTAAAAATACTCAACAACTATAAAGTCAGCATCATCATTTTTCATAATCTTTGTTATTTGCGCACCTAATTCTTTTATTCTTTTTCCCTTAATTGCTCTTCAGTTACAATTTTTAACTATTCCTTTTTCCCAATCTCTCATTTCAGATCCTGTATGATAAGTTTAAATTAAGTTAAAATTTATCACACTCTCCTTTCTTTGATTAAATGTATTTATTATGTAGATTATACAGTAAAAATATATTTAAAATCAAGGGTAATAAGTTAAAAAGTTTATAAAATCAAAAAATAATAAAGTGGAAAAATCCACTCTCTATAAATGTTCAGGACCAAAGAATATGGTATCATATCCTCTAATGTCCAAACTATATATTTATCATTTTTAGATGTTGCTAGTACTATTCTTTGTATCAGGCGTTGCAAATTCACGTATAACTTGTCTACACACATTCCACAAGGACTAATAGGCTCTTCTGTATTACCTGTTATTACTATTAAATCAATTTTTTCATTCCTTCAGTAACAGCAGAACTAATAGCATTTCTTTCAGCACATATCGCAAGTCCATAAGAGCATTTTCTACATTTACTCCTTCATGAACCTTACCATCTGTATCTACTACAATTGCACCAACATGAAATTTAGAATAGGAACATAAGCTCTATCTAAAAATTTCATTAGCTTGCTATATATCCTTTAATTTGTGAATCTGATATTTCATGTTAACTCCTATAAAGATAGTGCTGTATCTAATGTAAAGTTTTATCATATCATTAAATGTTGTTTGTCTTTCTTCAGCAGATGTTGCTTCTCCTGTAACTATGAATCACTTATAGTTAATAATGTAAGAGCTCTTGCTCCAAGTTTTGCTGCTGTAGTATATAATTGAGCTGTTCCATTTCTACACTAGTATTCCAAATTTAGCCCATTTTTCCATCCATCAGCTTCATCTCCATAGAAAGTATCACTAGTTAATATATTTCCTGCTTTTATACTAATATTTCTTTCTTTCCCTAATTCATAGCTTTTAATAAATAATTCTGGATTTGCACAAGAAGCATAATCTGCTCCATTAAATCTTAATTTATTTATATTAGAATCAGTTGATGCAGCCATAGCTATTACAACATCTCTTATTTTAACATCTTCATGTGTAGATCCTGCTGTACCTATTCTTATTAAATTTTTACAACCATATTCTAGCAATTAATTCGTAGTATAAATACCTATGAAGGTATACCCATACCTGTTCCTTGAACTGATACTCTTTTCCTTTATATGTCCTGTAAATCCTAACATTCCTCTAACATTATTATAACATACTACATCTTCTAAGAAAGTCTCAGCTATATATTTAGCTCTTAGTGGATCTCCAGGTAATAATATAGTTTCTGCTATATCTCCTGCTCCTATATGCGGTGTTGACATTAACATCATCTCCATTCTTTAATTTTATTTATTTTTGTATAGCACCTTTTTATTATATCTATACCTGAACTAGTTCCTAAACTTGAGTAGCTCTAATTCAATATATTTTTCAGCAGTTTCATAACTTTTTACTCCACCACTAGCTTTTTACCTCTGCATTATTTCCAACCATTTTTCATTAATATTACATCTTCAAATGTAGCACCTGAAGTACCAAATCCAGTTGAAGTTTTAACAAAATCAGCATTTGCATTTAAAGATAATTCACAAGCTAACATTTTTGTTCATTATTTAAATAGCAAGTTTCTATTATAACCTTAAGTACATTTTACCTATAGCTTCTTTTATTTCTCTAATTTCATCTTCTACGTACTTTGTATCTCCTTCAAGTAATTTACCTATGTTTATAACCATATCAATTTCATTAGCTCCATTAGCTATAACTTCACGAGCTTCAAAAACTTTTGCAGTTTTGTCATTGCACCTAATGGGAAGCCAACTACTGCAGCTATCTTAACATCTGAACCTTTTTAATAATTCTTTACACTCTTTAACAAAACAACCATTTACACAAAACTGAATAAAAACCATATTCCTTAGCTTCTGAAACAAAGTTTTTCAACATCTTTAGTTGTAGTTGTTGCTTTAAGAACTGTATGATCAATATATTTTGCAATTTTTATACATAATTTCTCCATTCTATTCTATGATATCTAAAATAGGATTCATTTTTGAAATTTTTCATATCATCAATTACATATGAATCTAATAACATATCTTTTTGAATTTTCAATATTTTTATCATCGTTATAGAAAAATTTGAGCTATAAGATCACCTTTTTCAACCTTATCTCCAACTTTTTAAGTATTTTTATCCCAACAGCATGATCTATTATTGATTCTTTGGTTTCACGACCAGCTCCTATAACCATAGCTGCCTTACCTATTTCCTCAGTCTTAATTCTATAGACAAAACCTGAGTTTTCAGCGTAAATATCTAGTGTATTTTAGCTGTAGGAGTAAAAAGTATAATCATTTATAATTTCAGGATTTGCTCACTTTCTCTAATAAAAATCTTTAAATAAGTTAAGAGCTTTTACCACTTGAAATTACTTTATCAATTAACTCATAACCTTCTTTTAATATTTTTAATTTCTCCCTTAGATTTAAGAGCTAAACTTGCAATAGTATATACAACCTCTTTAAGATCTTCAGACCAATTACCTTTAAGAGCCTCTATACCTTCTATAATTTCTGTAGAATTTCCAATATTAAATCCTAAAGGTTCATCCATATTAGAAATTACAACCTTAACTTTACGATTAGCTCCTTCTCCTATTGCAATCATTCTTTTTAGCAAGCATTTTAGCATCATCTAAAAGTTTTCATAAATGCTCCATCTCCAACTTTAACATCAAGTATAATAACATCTGATTGTATGCTAATTTTTACTCATTATACTACTTGCTATAAAGTGGTATAGAAGGAACTATTGCACGTAACATCTCTTAAAGCATATATTTTTATCTAATGGAACTATTTTATCGCTATATCCCATTAAACCTACACCTGTTTTTGTTAGCAATTAAAAGCTAACTCTTCTTTAGTATTAGAAATTGGAAGTTTTTCTATAGATTCAAATTTATCTATTGTACCTCAGTATGTCCCAAGCCCTTACCTGATAATTTTAGCAGTTGCCATACCAAGAGCTGAAAGTATTGGAGCAAGTACTACTGTAACTTTATCTCCTACACCCCAGTACTATGCTTATCAACAAGATATCTATCTAATTCTGGAAAAGTAATAATATCTCCTGAATCACGCATAGTCATAGTAAATGTAACAAGTTCCTTATCTGTCATATCTTTGAAAATATGTTGCCATTAAAAATGATGACATTTGATAATCAGGAACTTTACCATTATAATACTCTGTTAAAAAGAAATTTAATTTCTTCATCAGTAAGTTCAATGCCATCTCTTTTTATTTTTGTATTATATCTACAATTCTCATAACTACTCCTTTCATAAAAACATGTTTATATTAAATTATACTACCTTTTTAATTATTTTCAAAATTTTTAATTTTAAACTATATCGGAAAATAAAAAGCCCCAAAGGGGCTTAATCAAAAACTATTTTTCTAATTTGTCCTTCTTTAATTTTACCATCTTTAATATCTTGTTTGATTTGAGCGATTTTATCTAAGTTTTCTTTACCTATTATATCTTTAGTATACTTAAATTCTGTGAGTATCTAATCCTTCTTCAGCAAGTCCTATATATTTTACACTGCTTCAAATTTTCCATCTTTTTAAGTCTTTTATTATATCATAAACTCCATTATCTACTCTCTTAAGCATAGAAGTTAAATTTTTCCTGTGAACTATATCATCTTGATCTGAGTCAACACCTATAGCATAGAATCCTTTTCTTCTCAGCAGCTTTAAATAATCCTGAACCTGATCCACCTGCAGCATGTACATCTGCTCGCTTTAGAGTTTAAGCTTTCTGCTAATTGTTTTTGCAGCAACTGGGTCATTCAAGGATTTGAACCATTTTATAAATGATATAATACTTCTATATCTGGGTTACTATTTTAGCATCTTGTTTAAATCCTGTTGCAAATCTTGCTATAACTGAGCATCTGTTTCCACCCTATAAATCCAACTTTATTTGTCTTGAGACATTAGAGCAGCTAAAGCACCTGTTAAGAATGTTCCTTCTTGTTCTTTATATGATACAGATAATACATTAGGTAATCCTTCTATTGCATCATCTATTAAAACGAATTTTTGATTAGGATATTCTTTAGCAACTGCAGTTAATGGATCAACTGAAGTAAATCTATAGTCATTATTAAATCATATGTTCCATCTTGAGCATATTCAGCTAATTGATTTCTTATTTCTACTGAAGCATCTCTTTTGGTTCATATTCTGCTACTCAACTCAAAATCTTTCATAACTCTTTTGTAATCCTGCATAAGCTGAATCATTAATGATTTATCTCCTTTTTCCACCAACAGAATAAAACCATTGCTACTTTTAATTTTCCTTCAGCGTTTTTCTGCAGCATGGTTCTTCTGTTTTAGAACTGCACAGAAACTAGAAAGAAAATTCCAAATAAAAACTGATAAAAGTGAAACTAATTTTTCATTTCTTCCTCCAAATATTTTTGATAATATATTATACTCCCCATTTTTAGCACAAATTTTTGAAATTTATTTCACAAAACTATAACCTAAACTCAATAAAGATTTCCAATTTCACTTTAAATAAAAAGCATTAAATAGCTATTTATTATACTTTAGATATGCTTTTTATAATTTATCACTTTTAATTAAATTAAAAATAAAGTTGCTTTTTCTAGTGAAAATAAGATACAATTTATTAGAAAATTTATCTTTGGAATAGGAGTATTTTAATCGTTGGGATTATTAGAAAAGAAAATAAGCTTTAATTAGAAAAAGTATCAGCTATTTTGGCTGATAATATCAATTACTTAAATCTTGGTATTCACAAAATGAATATAACTGTGTTGTATGAAACCAAAACTACTTTAAAAGCATGTGATGAAAAAGTATTTAGAAATGTGAAGATAAGAAACTTGGATGAATTATTCCAGAAAGAAATGAAAAGGTTACTGTGCATCTATTGTGGATGAGAAAGCTACACATTATAAAATAAAACAACTAAAATATTTATAGAAAGGTGAGTTTATGATTTAACAATACTTTTAATTTTAGGAATGATATTACCTATACAATCTTTATTCTAAAGGATAAAACTACAAAGATTTCCAAAAACAACAAAATCTAAAAGAAAAATCTGCTGATGATGTTGTTTTAATAATTGTAAAGAAGCTAAAAGCTGAAGGTGGATATCGTAACATCAGGAGTGAACCTGGTTACAGAGGAAAAACTAGATAGAGATATTGACGAGTATAGCTTGCGAAGGATAACAACAGATATATATATATTCACAACAACTTATAGAGTTTATATTACGTGAAATTAAGAAAAATCCTATTTTTGTTGAAAGTTTATGAAAATAACCTCAGGGTCATAGGAATTCTAAGCATATGCCCTACTCCCATTAGGGAACCCTGAGCTAATACTTCATAAGTTATCTTTACACTGATAGTATATCACGAAATAAAAAGTCAATATTTTTAAATAATAAAAATTTATGAGAAAAATATAAATAAAATACACCTTTAACTTAATAACTGATTAATATTAAGATTAAAAGTGTATAATAAAATTACCAAGTATTCATATATTTTAAAATCCAGAGTGCTACATATTGTACTCTTCCCTATAGTTGTATCTTTTCCATGACCTGGGTATACAATAGTGTCTTTTTCAAGTTTTGGTAATTTTATATATAGAATCACGCATGTTCTACTACTATTACCTGTTGGTAAATCAACTCTACCATAAGTTCCTTTAAACATTGTGTCTCGAGATGTCAATATTTTCATTTTGTCCTGAAAGACATATACACTCCCTTAAGTATGACCTGGTGTATGTATTATTTCAAAAGTCAAATATTTCTCCTGGTAGCAATTCTATAATTTTGTAGTTTGAAGTGAATCTTCCAACTTTTGGTCTAGCTCACTATAGTAATGAATATGTAGATTATGTAATTCCTTTTCTATATTTGAAATGTATGCTTGACTCTGCTCCTATTTTTCAACAAGATCAGGTATACCAATAATATGATCATAATGACCATGATTAGTATTATACCTTCTACGTTTAGTATTATAATATATTCTACCAATTGGTCCATTTTAAACTTCCAGGATCAATGATGTATGTCTTTGAATTTTTCTCTATTAAATATGTATTACTCATTGTTTCATGTTGAAAAATGCCTTTATTTCCATATTACTCCTTGTTTATAATATTAACATCTAACCTATTAAATGGTATATTAATTTTCTATCACAAATCTCGTCTCTTCAAGTATAGAATTTAGCTAATCTATAATTCTCAGTACATAAACATATATACCAAAATTTATAGATGATTTGTAAACTCCTCCACACCTGTAACATGAGTTTCATTCTCTAGTGTATATTAATCCTTTATTATTTCTTGTATTACATCTTTTACTCGCTCTATATCTGATCCATAATCTACACCTATAATTAAATCTAGTCTTCTCATATTTTTGTGAAGTTAAATTTTTATTTCATTAATTGTACTGGATCCGTGGGAATAATAACGCTATCTCATTTGAAAACTTAATATACGAGTATAAAATATTTCAATTTTAGTAACTGTACCTGTAAATTCCTTAAGTTGTGCCTATCTGTTTTTAAGGGTCTAAATGTAGTATGGTTATTCCGCAAATATATTTTGTATTATCTCTTTAAGCGTAAACCTTCTACTGATAACGACCTATTGGTGCAAATAAAGATGTTAAATTAATTTCTATTATTATCAAAATAAAATAAAATAAAAATATTTGAACTAAAGATTTTGAAAAGATTTTAAAATGTTCTAACACCTTTGTCTTTTTTTTGATAAAAATATTCTATCTAAAATATTAGTTAAATATGTTGAAATACTGAAAAATATAGTATAATTATAGAAATTACTATTTTCAATTAAATGTCCTGTAATCCAATTAACTAATTTAAACCTCCAAAACTTTTAATATATCCATTAAACTAACTTATTGAACCTGAAGAACATCACATCTCCATCTTTAACCTCGTATTCCTTACCTTCTAAGTCTCATGGCGCCTTTTTCTGCTTCCTTGCCATCCCTTGTACTCTATGCAAACTTTACCATACTTCCAACAACCTCTGCTCTTTATAAATCCTCTCTTCTATATCTGAGTGAATTTCACAGCATGCTGCGATGTGAGCTAAAGTTCCCTTCTTAATAGTCCAAGCCTTACTTCTTGCTCTCCCGCTGTAAACATGAAATTAATCCTCATTAAATGGAATCACACATCTAATAATAAATCTATTTAAAGTCCAGGTTCTTTTATTTCCTAAACTTCAATAAATTCATTCTCTCATCTTCATCTTCTATTTCTGCCAATTCTGACTCTACCTTTTGCGGAGTCGTTACGCATCTCTGCATTTATGCTGCTGCATACTCCTTAACTCTTTAACGTGATCACATTATCTACGACTAACAGATCTTCTCTCTGAAATATTTAAATCCATCCGATCATAGGTTTTTATGTCAATAATTGATATGTTGAAATTAAATCTAAGTTCATGCTTGCTCTCAGTTGTAGTTGAGATAGCACTATATTCATCTAAAGTGTGATTTACATCTAAAAACCTCAACCAATCTTTTTGCATCTTTGTTATTTCTTTAGCTTGTTTAGATGTATTGCATTTCTCAACAGTTTCTGCATCCGATAATATTAATTCTCCGTTTATTATCTCTATATCTCTTTATTGGATCTGACACTACCCTTCCATACGTGTAATATTTTCTCATCTTCAAAACAACGTACAACCTTGATATGTGCTACTGTATTTGAAGACATCATATTGGCTAAAAATTTGTTCCTAAACTCTTTCACCATTTGCAGCACCTTTTACAAGACCTAGCAATATCAACAAATTCAACACTTGCTCCTGCAAATACTCTTTTGTAGGATTTATTATCTTGGCTAGTTTTCATCGAAGTCTTAAAATCTTGGTACAGAAACTATACAACATTTGGTTCTATTGTTGCAAAAAGGATAATTTGCTGCCTCCTCGCATTTTGTGCTGTAATTGCATTAAATAGAGGTTTGATTTACCAACATTAGGTAAACCCTCACTCTCCTATTCCTATCATTTATTCCTCCTAATTTTATTTTATCGCTCTCTAAAAACATCCACCATTTTCTCTTCTTTCTTTGTTGATTTCTATATATATGAAAAGTCATATATTGGTACAAGTGTCTTTCTTCATAATCATACATTTTACCCATTGAATTATGAAATTAACATTATTTTAGTTATATCCATTTTGGCATATCAGAAATGATACATTAAATACCTCTCCACCAACTGTTATTATATATTTAGGATTAACTAAAATATTTCACTTCTTAGCATATCTAATGAAATTTTCTAAACTTTTCTTATCAACACTTACAAAATCTTCTATCTAGTCTACTAAAGAGGTATATATATATCATCTATAGGTATCCAACAAAATTAAGTATATCTTTTTATGACCTTCTGGACTACTTTAAAATATTTTTACTTTAAATAATGCATCATCTTTAATATCAGTTAATATTAGCATATATATTAATCAGAGATATTACCATTATTAAGCATAATTTTACCTTTACCCCTATAATTTTTATATATACATCTAAACTTCTTACTAGTAAATCTACTCTCCATAATTCTCCTATACTCAAATACAGATGTATGCTTCTTCTTTCGAAACCTCTACATCTATAGTCCATTACTTTTTAATATTAGTAAAAGCTAAAACTTCTAAATTGTTTTTCTTCACTCAAGTATAAGAAAATACTTTCAATTGAAGAATCATATTCATAAATTTGACTTAACTAAATTCAAAGTATCTCTATTGCTCAAGTGTCCAAACTTACTTTTAATTCTATTTTTATATATCCCATGGATAACTTCCATTCATAAGCATATCTAAATCATAATTACTTTCTATTGCAAGTATATCTGAATTTAAAGCAATTTAATTTCATAGTTTTACTCTACATATCCAGTGTCGTTATATACGCAAATCTTTTATCATTTATTTCAAATGTATATCCTAGGTAATGAGGATGCATCGTGAGTTGAAATCAAAATTTTTACCGATTAATAATCATCTATGACTTTCATCTATCTATCTAAATTATTTTTATTTTGTACCATCATATTTTCCAATTTTATCTTTAATGGCACTCAAAAGATCTCATGTATATATACATATACATCTATTTTCTTAAGTATAGAACCCAATGGATTTTATATGATCACTATGTTCGTGGGTTATAAAAATATATCCGTAGTATTTTCTACTTCATCAATTTGAGATAACTTTTCACATCCAATTTTCTTTCAATACTAAATCCACCATCTAATGTGAAAATTTCTTTTTACCATTTACTAGATATGTATGCTTGAACTTTCCACCACTGCACCTAAAATTGATACCTTCAGCATAATTTCACAACTGCTCATATAGTCATATTAATTCAACTAATAAAGTAGTAAAATAATTAAAAATTAAAATTATAATCTTTCATATACCTAGTTACCATAGAAATCATCTTCCTCTTCTATATCTTCATCCAAATTAGCACTTAGATATCACTCTTTCCTATTCAGCTACTTTTACGTACTTTAGGTAAATGTAAGCTGACTCTCAAGAGGTCCTCTCTGACTTCTATATGTCCAAGTCCTGCTATTACTAAATCTTCATTTCACCACTATGTGTACTCTCTGGTTACACACTCATTTTTATTGTATTTTTCTTAATTTTTCTTCCATCCAGTAAATTGAAAGAAATTCAAATTAGAATAAAGTTCATCAACCTTTATTTATATTAGTTACATGAAACTTAACATCTTTTGAAGCATAAACAGAAACTATCGCACTGTTTTTTATTTTTCAGGTTTAGATAAAACTTCAAAATATGCTAAATTAGATATCATAAACACCATCTTTAAGTCTATAAAATCTGAAATTTCTCCACTTGGAACTAGTTTTATATGACATATCTGAATTTAATAAATCAGAAAGTCTTCCCTCTGGAATTAAACCAGGTGTATCTATTATTTCTAATTTAAATTCCTTTAGTATTTTTAATATTCTTAATTATTTTTGTGGTACCCAGAAAAACTTAGATACTGTAGAAGAATTCTTATCTAATAATAAATTTATTATACGTGATTTTCCTACATTTGATACACCCATTACAGCTATTTTTATTTTTATATCTAATTTCTTTTTTCAATATATTTTTGCTATATATTGTATTTTTCTAAATATTCCATTTACTCCATATCTGCAGAAACAAAAGCTATATCTGATAGGGATTATTTTCAGTAAAATAATAATTTATCCATTTTGAAACTTCTGATACATGTATGTATGAAGGTAAGATCAATTTTATTTACTAAAGCTAAAATAGTTTTATTTTTCCAATAAATCTATTATTTCATTATAGTAAAGAAGATTCAAAATCTATAATATCAAATATAGGTATAACTATATCTGCTGCAGATTGCTTTTGTAACTTCCAATCATATATACATCTTATCTCTCTTCTTTTTCTAATTTTCACCATAATGTTTTAATCTAAAAGCATCTTTTTACAAATAATATTATCTCTGGTTTCTAAAACACTTTTAGGTATATAGCCAGTATATCAGGATTATCTATATTGTAATTTTCATTACAACCTATACATCTTTCATATCTCTCCTATTTAATTGCAAAAGGATGACTTTTCATATATACATCCCTTAAGCATATTTTTACTTATATGCGTATAAAACTGTGTAGTTGCTACTACTATGTCCTAAAAGTTCTTGAACATATCTAATATCAACTCCGTTATTTAATAACTCAGTTGCAAAACTGTCTAAAAACATGAGGAGTTACTTCTTTATTAATTTCTGCCTTAAGTGCGTAATTAGATATTAATCTTCTTAAAGATCTTGGATCTAATTTATCTCATTTTTGTATTAACAAATATTACATCTTTATTTACATTTTATACACTATTTTCTTTTTGATATATATTCTAATAAATATTTTTGCATTTTCACTAAAAGTTATCCTTTCTTTATTACCTTCTACCAATAACTCTTAATTCTCTTTCATTAAAGTTTATCATAGATTCATAAATCTAATAACTCCATAGAACGAATGCCACTTGAATAAAGTAATTCTATCATAGCTCTATCTCTTAAACCTGTAATTTTTCTATATCTATAACAGAACGTATTTTATCTACATCTAATTTAGTCAAATAATTTGGTAATACTTTTAGTAAATTTAGGGTGTATTTATATAAATGGTTTTATTTTCTGAAATATAGTCATTTTCTAATAAATATTTATAAAAGGTTCTAATAGCTGATAATTTCCTGTTAATACTTCTTTTATTAACTTTAAGATCCATATTAAGATATGCAATAAAGAGACCTAAAACTCATAACTTTCAACCTTATTAAAATCGTCTATTCCTCATTATTTTTCTAAATAATCTATAAATTCTATATCTTTTCTATAGATTTAACTGTATTATAGCTTTTATTTAAAACCACTTCTTGATAATAAATAAACTTATTTAATATATTATTCATTTCAATCATTTACTTTCTTTAGGTATATATATATTTTTGCATTCTGGATAACCACTACAAGCTAAAAACTTGCCATATCTACCAGTTTTTATAGTAAATTCCTTACCACACTTTTTCACAAGCTCCAACTTCTTCTAATATCTTACTATTAATATCAACTATGCTTTTTAATTCATCCGCTAAAAAGCATAACACCATTTTCTACTTTTTATTTGTCCTTTTTATTTTAGTTTTAATTTCCTTACTTAAAGCTTGTCTAATATTATCATTTTTATAATCCTCACTTTCAAGATAAGGACCATACTTGCCATCTTTTTAAATACATTAATTTATTATTTTTCTGTATACACATCAGTTATTTGACCTTTTTTAGAATTAAGTAATGAAATAACTTTATCATTTATTTTCCAAATAATTATCTTTTATATCATTAGTGTCTATATCTATACCTTTAATGAGATATTTTATCTTTGAGGATCAAATTCACAAACTAAATATTTCCCAAAAATTTCCACTTTTTAATAACATTCTACCATCTTGATTAGTACACTTAACATCAGTATATATACAGTATTTTTAAATTCATTAACCTTTTGCTTGTATACATTCATTTCTTTTTCAAGAACCTTATAAAAATCACGTAATAAATCTACCCAGTTTAATTTCCCATTTGCAACTTCATCTAAATTATTTTCCATAGTTGCTGTAAATTTTACATTCATTACATCTTTAAAATTATCTTCTAATTCATTTTACTTCTTTACCAAAAGATGTCGGAACTAATCTTTTTCAATAACATCAACATAATTTTTAGATTTTATAGCCTCAATAATACTAGCATAAGTAGATGATCTTCCTATACCCAAGATTCTAATTTCTTAATAAGGAGCTTCATTAAATCTACTTGGAGCCTTAGTTTCTGATTCAGTAGGTATTAATTCATCTATCTTATATTTATTATTTAATACAAGATTAGGAAAATCTAATGTTTGTATCAATCATCACTTTTATATAATTTATAATATCCATCAAAAATAATTTTATTTATTGATCCTTTAAATACATAATTTTTTATATTCTCCAACTATTTTTAATTGATCATATTTTACATTAGCTAGACTGAAATTAAAAATCTTTTCCCATATTAATTTATATAATTTATATTCTTCATTAGATAATCTACTTTTTCATATATTCAGGAGTTAACTCAATATATGTGGGTCTTATACCTTCATGTGCATCTTGCATATTCTTATTTTTGAATATTTTTCTATATGTACCAACATATTCTTTTCCATATTTTAATTATATATTCTCTTGCACTTTGCTTTGCTTCATCAGAAACACGAGTAGAGTCTGTTCTCATATATGTAATTAAACCTTTAGTTTCACCATCTATATTAGTACCTTCATAAAGTTTTTGAGCAAGTCTCATAGTTTTAGTAGCATTATACCCTAAATTTAGAAGATGCTGATTGCTGCAATGTACTAGTTTTATATATTGCAGGCGGACTTTGAGTTTTATTTGAAATATTTAACTCAGTTATTTTTAACTTCAGCTTCTTTTAAATCAAAACACGCTTTATCATATATTACTTTATTTTTATCTTATCTGCTTTTTCACCTGATATTTCTGATAGTGATAATTTAATTTTTCATTGATTAAAATATCAATTTGATAGTATTTTTCAGGCTTAAAAATTAAGTATTTCATTTCTAAATCACAAATTAATTTAAGTGCAACAGATTGCACTCTTCCAGCAGATGCACTTCTACCAACAACTGGCCAAATTAATGGTGATATCTTATATCCCAATTCTATCTAATATTCTTCTTGCTTGTTGAGAATTTACTAAGTCTAAATTTATATCTCTAGGATTTCTAACAGCATTTGATATAGCCGTTTTAGTAATCTCATTAAATTCTATTCTTTTTACTTTTCTCCTAAATTAATATAGTTAGATATATGCCATGCTATAGCTTCTCCTTCTCGTATCTGGATCGGAAGCTAGAAAAACTTTATTTGCCTTAGAACCTTTTTGTTTTAAGTTCTTCTAATATAGTTTTTCTATCTTTTATAACTCTATATTCTGGTTTTAAAAATCATTTTTCTATATCAATACCTATCTTAGTCTTAGGTAAATCAATAACATGACCAACAGAAGCTATGACATCATAATTAGAACCTAAAATACTTTTTATAGTCTTGGCCTTTGATGGAGACTCCACTATTACTAAATTCCTAGCCATCTATATCCTCCTCAAATATCTCTATATCCATTACTATCTCCTATTGCTATTGCATAATTATTTTTCAATAAATAATTACATCCAGAAAAATTTACAAAACCTCCAGTAACATATATTTTTCCTATCTATATCTATATTAATATTAGCACTTAACATAGCTCTAGTATAAACTTTACTTTCAGGTATATATATACTATTTGAAACACAAGAAATTAACATATTAGTCAATATGCTTGTTTTTAAATCTTTAACATTCAACATCAATGATAAATATAAATCATCACAAAATTTTTCTTCAAGTCTTCTATACTTTTAGTTACACGTATACAAGGCCTATTAATAATTGAATAAACAAGAATATCAGATTCAGTAATATTATTTATAGCCAATAACCAAATTTTTACTCAAAAATTAAATATACTTTTCAAATTATTTTTGTTAAACTGAGTAATTTATTGTTATAGTTTAATCCTAAAAATTTTCTATTAAGTAGAGTCATAATTTCCTTTATAAAATATATATGGTATTTTTATATCTAGATTTTTAATATTTTTAGGAAATCTTTTATCATTGCAATATACTAAACCTATATTTTTATCACCTATATACTTTAATATTTTATCATCCTTACCTAAAGACTCTTTAACATTTAACAATAGTTCTAAATTACAATTTTTCCTTTTTTAAATTTTCATAGCAATTATAGATATCACCAAACCTATCTATTAAATCATAAACTAGGTTTTTGGTGATATTTTTCAAACTCAAACTAATCCACCCCATATTTTTATAATTCTTGTAAAGCAGATATTTACATTAGAATTTTTCCCCCCTTTTTCTAAATACATTCTCAAATATTTTTGCTGCATTTGAATTATCTTTTATTTGCTCTATATGCAAGTCCAAGACCAAGTATAGCATCTAAATTACCTGGTTTCAGCACTTTATAACCCTTTTCATATTGACTTATTGAAATATCATATCTACCAGTTAGTCTAGCAGCTAAAGCTCCTATGTACATATTTCTAGAATCACGAGATTTTTGTGATAATTTCATAGCTCTTTCATATAGATCCACTTTTCATATATATTTTTCAATAATAATTGATATTATCTTGATTTTTAGATGCTAAAACCTCTGATTCCAATCTATCAAATTCCTTATACTCTACTTTGCATCATTTAAGTTCATCACCAGGATAAGCTACTGTTCCATCTGAAATTGTTTCTAATTCTTCATCCTTCTGTGAAAAGCTTCATCAGTCTCAAAATTAGGCTCTCCATTATTATTAACAATATATGACTATTAACTTCTTTTTTAGCTTCACTAATCTTTTTCTTCAATTTTTAGCTAATAAATTTTTGTAACGCTTTTTATCTTCATCTGATATATTAGTTTTTGCCAAAGCTCGTCCTTTATCTAAAAGCTTCTTGAAATTTACCTTGTTGTAATAAAAAGATCCATAGATTGTAATTCATCTAAAAATCTCCACGCATTAAAAATGGTAAAAATAAAAGTAAAAGGTACAAATTTTTTTAAATTTTTCATAAAACCTCCACTAATACTCTAAGCTTTTAGCTGTTCTTGGGAAAAGGTATTACATCTCTAATATTAGCCATTCCCTGTTATATACATTAACATTCTTTCAAATCTAATCCATATCCTGAATGTGGAATGAACCAAATCTTCTTAAATCTAGTATACCATTTTATGAATCTCTATCTAATCCTTTTTCATCCATTATACTAGTTAATTTATCATAATCATCTTCTCTTTGACTTCCACCAACTATTTCACCTATTCCTGGTGCTAATAAATCCATAGCTCTTACAGTTTTTACCATCTTCATTAAGTTTCATATAGAAATGCTTTAATATCTTTAGGATAATCTGTTAAGAATACTGGTTTTTAAATACTTCTTCTGCTAAATATCTCTCATGTTCCGTCTTTTAAAGTCCATACCCCATTCAACTGGTACATCAAATTGTTTTTGAATTTTTAATATCTCAACTGCTTCAGTATAGTAACACGAGCAAATTCATTATCTAAAAACATTTTGCAGTTTATCTAATAAACCTTTTTCTATGAAGGTATCAAGAACTCCATTTCTTCTTTTAGCATTTTCTAAATACATATTTTATTATATATTTAATCATATTTTCTGCAACATCCATATTTGCTTCAAGATCTGCAAATGCCATTTCAGGCTCTATCATCCAAAATTCAGCAGCATGTCTTGTAGTAAATGATTCTTCTGCTCTAAATGTTGGGTCCAAAAAGTATATGTATTATGGAAATGCAGATGTAAAAGTTTCAACATGAAGTTGACCTGTAACTGTTAAAAATGCTAGGTTTTTCAAAGAAATCTTTTCTTATAATCTATCTTACCCTTCATCATTTTTGGGTACATTAGTTTAAATCTAATGTTGTTACTTGGAACATTTCTCCTCTACCTTCTGCATCTATTCCTGTAAATAAAGGAGTTTGAACATATACGAAATTTTGTTCCATAAAGAATTTATGTATAGCATATGCTAATAAAGATCTAACTCTAAATACTGCATTAAAAAGTATTAGTTCTTGGTCTTAAATATGATAGTAGTTCTTAAAAATCAAAACCATGTCTCTTATTTTTGTAAAGGATTTTTCTATACTAGCTTTTATCATAAATTGATATTTTTAGCCTTTTATTTCAAAACTTTGTCCTTTAGCAGGTGAGATACTACTTCACCTATTACTTTTATTGATGAATATATAGTTAATTTTGATACTTCTTCAAAGATTTTCTAAAAGTTTCATCAAATACTACTTGCATTCCTTTTAAAAAGTACCATCATTAAATTCTATAAATCCAAAACTCTTTTTGATCTCTTATACCCAACCATTTAATTCAACTTCTTTCCTAAATAGTTTTCTGTATTTATTTGTAATTCTCTTAATTTCATAATAATTGTATGATATACATACTCTCCTTTTCTAAAAATTATATTATAATTATACACATTTATAGCTATAATTTCAAGTTTATTTAATACTTCTAGCCATTTCTAAGAAAGGTGTTAGTATATCAAAAACATATCTATTTCTTCAAATGTATTTTCACTTGAAAAACTTGCTCTTATACTACTATTTATACTTTCTTGATTAAGATGCTATTGCTTTAAGTATCTTACTATCTCCTTTATTTACCCGAACAAGCAGACCGGTAGATACATATATATCATTTGTTGATAAATAATTAAGCATAACTCTGCTCTAACACCTTTAAAAGAGTATGTTAATTATTGAAGGTGATGAATTAATCTGGTGTATTGACATCTACATTTTTCAATTTTACTTAATCTTTGATAAATAATATTCTTTTAATTTTTTATTTTTCTATCTTCTTCTTTATTATATAAACTAATAGCTTTTAAAAACCACAAACTAATTCATTAGGAAAATGTTCTATGGACTAATCCGTTTGAATTATTTTCACCATATATCTGTTCCTTATATTTAACATCTTTTTAGATATATAAAAGCTCCTATACCTTTTAGGACCTCCTATTTTATGTGAACTAATGCTAAGCAAATCTACTTTAATTTTGGAAAAATCAACATCTACATGATTTAAGCCTTGTACAAAATCTATATGTAAATAGGTATTTTTATTTTTCTCTTTAACGATTTCACCCTATTTCATTTCATATCTTTGTACAGTTCCTAAGTCATTATTATACTCCCTATAATTGATACTAGTATAGTATCTTCTCTTATTGCATTTTTCAAATACTCAAGATCTATATTACCATATCCATCAGCAGGTATATATTCTAAATTCATATCCCTTCTTGAGCTAATTCTTTTAGCGCATATATCTACACTTGCATGTTCTATACTAGATATTAAAAAATGATCCTTTTTTATATTTTCTAATTACACTTGTTAATGCTATATTATTAGCTTCTCCACCTGTAGTAAAAACACAAATTCATTGAGATTTGAGTCCCTAATCTATCTTTTAAAATTTTTCTTTTTCCTCTAAATATTTACTAAATTTTAAAGAGATTGTTATAATTTGCATCAAGATTTACAAAGTATTCATCCATAACTTTTTAACATTTCATCTTTTAACTTCTACTTTAGTCGTTTGCAGAATTATCAAAATATATCATTTTACCTCACAAAGAAAAATAAGAGTAGAGATCTACTCTTATCTAAATATCTTATAATCTATATTACTAAATATATTATCTCTATTTTCAATTTCAGAATAACCATTCTTCATCTATACTATTATTTTTATATCTTCATAAAGTTTAAATAATCTATAAGTATGATCACTAACTTTTTCTGAGCATATCCAACCATAGTCTTAGTATAAACATAATAAACGGCCAACAAGAAGTTTGCGCCATCAACAGTTCTCTACTTGCTTGATTTTAAAGCTCTGATCATAAAGAGTATCTTCAGTTTCAATTTTAGATGTTTCTATCATTTTTTCTGCTGCTTTATGTAAATGTCTATAAATATAATCATTTGAACCATCTACCCAAAACATCAAAAATAACCATTAGCTCCCCAACAGACATACTCAAATCTACAATTTGATTAACTTTATATATATCTAAATACTTAGATGTGTAATACTTGAAAAATTACTCTTTAATTGCTCTAAATATATATTCTAAAAATATTGGTCCTTCATACCACCAATGATCCATAAAGTTCAGCATCATAAGGTGATACTATTATAGGTTTTCTATATTTCATCTTACTTGACAAATATTCAACTGTTTGCTTCTATTAAATACAAAAATTATATGCATGACCTATCGCTTTATTTCTTGCTACATCTGGATCGTATACTTTTATAAGTTCCATTTTTATCAGTTATTGCATGATATTTTATACCCATGTACGTCTTATTCCATCACTATGTAAATAAGGTTTAACATAATCATAATCTAACTCATAAGCTACATCTTTGTGAAATTCTCTATAATCTCCATCTCCAGGATAACCTACTTCTGAAGATCCATACTTGTTCTGATGATTCTAGATCTCTAGCAAAAGCCGCTAATTCCATTTTAGTATATACTAGTGAGTATACCATATATTGGTCTTGGATTTGAATTTAAAATACCATGAGCATCCACTAAGAAATATCTTATTCCTTCTTCTTTTAAATAGAGTCTTGTCCGTTATAATAAGCACATTCTGCAAGCCAAATACCTTTTAGGTTCTCTTCCAAAAGTGTTTCATATAATCAATTTTAGCCATCCTTACCTGTGCACGAACAGCATTGGGTATATCTTTCATCATAGGCAACATTCATGCGTTGCAGTTACTGGTATTATTTCTAAATTACCTAAATCTTGATAATATTTAAATCTACCTAATAAGTTTCCTGAATATCTAGTATAATATTCTTTACTTCCATTATATAACTTTATAATTATGAAGTGCAACTTTATGCACTATCGGGATATTCCTTTAATCTATTTAATTCTAACTGACAAAATTCAATCATTTATCTAAATGTTTAATATATCTATTTTGAAGTAAAGGATCATTTAACATATTTGCTAATGTACCCGATATGGTCACTAGTAATATTAAAATCAATATTATCATTTTTCAAATTATCAAACATTTTCAAAGATAGAATGTATGTTTCCGTAATAGCTTCATGCTATATGCCAATCTTCTTCTAAAAATTCTTCATACTCCGGATGTCTTACATAAGGTAAATGTGCATGTAAAAACAATGCTTAAAAACCAGACATATAGCCTCCTATCTTATCATTACAATGGCATCACTTCCATCTAAATAATAATCTCCTAGAAATCATTTAAATCCATATATATATAGATTTATTGCAACCTCATTTTTCTCAGATACTTCTAATAATGTTTTCTTTCATCATTTATCCTATTTAATAATTTAGATGCTAGTCCTTTTTTTCTAAAATTTTTATCGACTGCAATTTTCAAAAATATCTAAAACTATCTATATTATCATAGGTAATTAAATAACCAACAAAAATATTTTCAAAATACTCCTCATATATATTATACCTTGAATTTTATAAAATGCATCAAAATCTTTAATATTTTTAATATCTAAAAATTTTTCATTATGAATTTTTTAACATTAATTCTAAATTTTTCTCATTCATTACCTATAAATCCTACTCTATTTAAAGGATACCATCTAACTAATAATCTACCATAAATTCTACTTTTTAACATAACCAAAGAATCTTGAATCATTACTATTAGTTGTATTATCTCCCTTAGCCATATAGTAATCATCAGTTAATGTTATTTCTTCATTATTCAATAATTTTTCATATCATTTTTACTATATTTTAAAAATCTAGTATAGGCAATATAAATCTATCATTAGAATCTGTCAAAATATAGGTAAATCTTTTACCATTAGATTAAATTTTGTAAGTTTTGAAACTTGTTCTGGTGTTTGTGTATTAAATAATCCAAATATATCTTTATACAAGTCTTCAAAATATTCATTTTTAAAAATTCTTCATTAGTTATTAAGCTAAATTGATTATTAGTTTTCATCATACATAACTATATTTTTAATTTAACGTTATCTCCTGGGTATATATATTTTCTGGATTTCCAAATAATTTTTAACAAACCATCAACGCTATATTTTCTCCCTAAATTAGAGATCTTTTTGAATTAAGATATAAAGTTCCAGAATTTTCATCTATTCTTAAACTATCTCCAAAAGAACCTGTTATTCTTTTGGTATACACTAGTCTTGTTGTCTAAAGGTTCTCTGAAATGCAATAATATCCTCCCAACCTTAGGATTTTTAAATTTATAAACTATATTATTAGCGAAAATTCTATCTCCAACTAGTATAGTTGTTTCCATTGAACCTGTAGGTATTACATAATTTCCTAAATAATAACCTTGTATTACTATTACAAGTAATAAAATTACATAAATTGTATTAAAAATATCTTCTAAATGAAATTTTCTTTTCATTTTAGAATTAAGATAATGTAGATCTAAGTTATAAACTATAGATGCTATTATTAAATAAGTAAAATAAGTATCATCTATACCTATCTATAGATCTTCCAAAAACTAATAACTGTATCAAAATATTAAAAAGACCAGTTAAATAGTTTTTCTTTATATAAATAACTAAAAATATATAAAATTAATTATTACAGATAAATAACATAACTTTATTTCTTTTTATAGGTAAATACTTCATCATAACTAAAAATTTATCTCAAAGTTAATAAATAAAATATTTAATAAAAATAAAGCATTTATAATGTATAAAAATCTCTATCAAATTTAAAGTATCAATTTTTTAATTTATTTTCACAAAAATCAGAAAATTTATCAATATATGATACTATTAATTTTTCTTTAAATAAATATGATATAAACATAAATGCAGTTATAATATAAAATAAAATATATATTTAAAAGTATTCATAAGCTACCTCCTATATTTACTTTTTAAAAAGAGGTGTCAATTCTAACACCTTTTATTACAGTGAAACCCTTTATATAAAAAGGTGATTCCACTAATTAGTTTGAAAATAAAATTTTAGAAAGTCTAGCACTTAAATTATCTTTATTTTCAAGTAATATTTTTCTTAACTTGATCTTCATTTTACCTTTTAATGTTTTCATAGCTTTTTGTGCTTACTCTAACCTTTAACTCTTTACCATCAAGTGATAATTTCATTGTTTTGTAAGTTAGGTCTCCAGATTCTCTTAGTTGCTCTGTGAGAGTGGCTCACTAAATTTCCGTGTCCTACTTTTTCCAAATACTTCACATACTTGCATTACTTACACCTCCTATTACATTTTCTAGATTTTTCCATTATATCATACTTATATTTATTATTCAAGTGATAAATTTATACAAATTTTCTAAATATATTTTTCTTCATAGCTATTTTTTAGGATAATATAAACATCTATCAGCATCTTTCACCAAATAAAAGATAAGCTGCAAATTGATTGCTTTCCTTCTCGTATACACTATCAAAAATTAAGAAAACTATCTTTAATATCAACTAAATTATCATGATCTTCTGAATGCAAAAATAATGCCCCAATTCATGATGCAAGTATCATATTAATCATAAAATCACTCATATTTTTCATTTATTGCTATAAATTTTTTCCTAATACATCTCTGAAAACCTTTTTATCTCTCCCAAATCTCTATACATTACAGTTATAAAATATAGCTAAATCTTTTAGGATTTCTTGTTTTATAAGTATCTACTATTAGATCGATACCTTTTTCTTTAATAGTTTCTCTCATCATTATTTACCTGTTTTAGCTTTCAAAAATACATTTCTGATATAACTGAAAATAATTTTTTTCTTTATCTTCCTCAGATATAGATTCATTATTAAAAATAAAGGCACTTTTTATTTAAAAACATCATCATACTCTGATTTTTCTTCAATATTTGCTCCAGCTAAATTTAATATATTTATTTTATCTAATAAATATATTTCACATAATGCTGAAAGAACCTTTTATAGGAACTTTAGTATTATCATCATCCTCAACTCTCTTAATATTTGTATGAGCGTAATTTATAACTTTTTCCTTTTAGTTTACTTTCAACATCTCTCAACGAAAGTTTCTTTTTCTCTCTCTCTATAAAGTTGCACCTAATTTCATATTTGCCTCCAAAATTATATATATTCTAAAGTATATCATCAAACAGTAATAAAAATGCAACAAAAAAATTTTTGTAATAACAAAACTGTTGCATTTTAATTACAAATATGTTAATATAAGTTATAAAAAGATTACAGGAGTGATTTACATGATGAGAATTATTGAAAGATTTAGAAAAATAGACATTTATCAAACTTATAGAAATATTAACTATCAACTATAGTAATAAATTTATTTTTATTTATATTAGACTTTTCGGAAATTTTAGGTTTTAATATTTTTCTTTCTTATTTTCTTTAATAATACAATTATACATATATTATATAATTTTTAGAAAAAAATGGCTTTTTCAAAGCCATTTTTATTTTAAATATTCTATTAAAACTTTTTAATCTAATAAATTCTTCTGAAGTTGTACTTCTTTTCATCTAAATTTACATCTAAAAATATTTGTTATTTTAGCTTCCTTTTCCCTTTTTTTAGCTAAAACATATATTTTATCTGATAAAAGTAGAGTTTCATCTATATCATGAGTAATAAGTAAAGTTGTAAGATTTAATTCTTTTCTAACTAGACATATACCAATCATGCATAGCATATCTTGTTATTTGGTCTAAGTGCTGAAAAAGGTTCATCAAGTAAAAACCATATCACTAGAAAAAAAATATGTTCTCAAAAAAATGCTACTCTTTGTCTTTGTCCACCAGATAATTCTTTGAGGTATTTATCTTTTTCAATTCTCTTAAACCAAATATATCTAATTTTAGAATCTATTAAAGCTAAAAGCTTCATTTTTATTTACCTTTTTATTATTAAAGGAAGTATACATTTTCAGTAACAGTTTTAAAAAGGCAGTATAAATCTTTTTTGTAGCATATATCCAACTTTTACCATTTATTCCCTGTAACATCTTCACCATTAAGAAATATTTCTACCAGAATCTGGCGTTAATCAAAGTCCAGATATAGCATTAAAAATCGTTGTCTTTCCACTTCCAGATTTTCCTATTATACTAACCATTTCTCCCAGGTTTTTACTTTATGTTTAAAGTGTTTCTATAAGAAAATCATCTTCATAACTAATTGTCAAATCTTCAACAATAAGCTTATTTATTGAATTCATTAGTGAATCCATATCCTTTTTCTATTTGTTTATCTATAACTTTTAGCATTATATAACCATTGATAGAAAAACTATCCCATCTATTTTTGATCTATTATACCCCAAGCTTTATCTCCATCTACATATTGATTATTTATCCACTTTTTGTGAAGCAAGAACAAAATCTCTTTTTCTTTTTAATTCAGGAGAATTTTTATTAAAAATATCAGTAGCTTCTTCAGCATTATCAATAGCAAACATATATCCTTTTTTAGTGCTGATATGAATTTTTCTGTAACTTTCAGGATTATTTTTATAAAATCATTATTCCCTATTATAACAGGTGTATAATAATCAAGTTCTGGTAGAAACTTTTAGCTTCTAAGAAATTAGTTTTAATTCCTTCAGTTTTCAAGAGCTATACCATCCCAAAGCATAAAAATATCCATGCTGCATCAGTATTAGTTTTAAGAGCAGAAACTACATCCCAAGAATATGGTATTACATTACTTTAGAAAAATCTGCTCCTTCTTTAGACATTAAATATTTAAGCATACCCTTGTTCTATAGGAGAATCCCAAGTACCATAAGTTTTTACCTTCTAAATCTTTAAAAACTAGTGTACATTCTTATCTTTTAAAGATATCAAATCCTGAAGTATTATGTTGTAATATAGTAGCTAAAACTGTCACCGGTAATTTTTCATCTTTTGAAAAATATGTTCCAAGTTCATCTTGAAAACTTATACCAAATTGTGATTTACCAGAACCAATAAGTTGATGTTGTACTACCTTCAGGTGCAGGTAATATTTCTACATCTAAACCATTTTCTTCAAAATATCCTTTTTCCTTAGCTACAAATATTCCTGTATGATTTGTATTAGGTGTCCAATCTAAAAACTATTTGTACCTTAGTTAATTTCCCTTCTTCCTTCTTTCACTTCTTCTTTCCCACAACCTATTAAAAGCCATTGCACTCATCATAACAAAAATTAAAAACTTTTTCATTTTTCCTCCCATTTAACTATATATTTCTCAAAAAGTGACTAAATTTATAAAAAAGTAAACTAAGTATAGATATCAATATTATACTTGCAAACATTTTTATCAAACAAAAACCTCTTTTAACCCTTATCATATACACACCTAATCCATTAAAAGCTCCTAAAGCCATTCAGCAACAACAGCCGCTATTATTGAATAAGAAACTAGAAATTCTTAATCCAGAATAAGGTAAACTACTAGGTAGTTTAACATGTATATATTCTTGAAACTTTTGTAGCTCCCATTGATTTTAGTAACATCAAACTATCTTTTTCAACTGATCTATACCCTTCTAAAAAGTGCTATTGTTATAGGAAAAATGTTGTCATAACTATAAGTATAATTTTTGATGATACTCCATATCCAAAACCATAAAACTAGAAGTGAGCTATTGCAACCGTAGGAATGGTCTGAGTTATAACTATTATAGGCATAATAGATTCATATATATACTCAAATCTATCCATAAATATAGACAAAATAAAAAGCAAGTACAACTCCTATAATTAATCCTATAATAGATTCATATATTGTATACTTTGCTATTATTCATTAAAATCAAAAATCATTTTTAAAATAGCAAAAAGTATATCACTTGGAGACGGTAATAAAAATTTAGGTATTATTTCTTCAAATCTGATATAATCTCCCAAAATAATATTAATATTATTATTGCATTATATCAAAAATTTAAACATAAAAAACTTCCTCTCTGTAAGGAAGTTCTTAAAACTTACATCCCTACGTCAGCATTATCTGAATCAGGTTATCGGGTCATAATCTCAGCAAATATGCACCCCGTGCTTTCTATTATTTATTTTTCTTTATTATACTATTAAATTCGTATCTAATATTAAATTCTTTTATAAAATCAAGGAAATTTACTTATCCAAGGTTTAGCTTTCATTTTTCCTTTTAATAAAGCTATTTGGAAATTTATCCTCTGATATATCAAATTCATGTACTAAACTTAACTTATTGTCTCTAATTTCTTCATATACTACAATAATATGGTAATACACTAATACCCATACCATTCATCACAAGATTTTTAGTAGTTTCATTACTACCATTTACAATTAATTTATTTTCAAATACATGATCTATAATCTCTTCAAACTTTTTCTATATATTTAGAGCTAGAGGAGAATCTTTTTCAACATACTCATTTCTTTTTATAACTTTCTAAATCTGTTACATTAGGTGGAGCATACTACAACAAATGGGATAAACATCTGTTTGAAGCATTTTTAATTTCTCTTTCATCAAATATTTCCTCTTCCATTAAAGCAACGTCAATTACTCCATCTTTAATATATTTAATTAAAGATGAAGAATTTTTAATATATATTTCAAATTCAACTTCTTTATTTCTCTTACTATACTCACTAACTATCTTTAGGTAAAACAGGCTCTCCTATATTATGTGTAGCACCTATAACAATTCTTTAGTTTTATTTTCTTTAATAATCTTAAACATTTCATTTTCCATACGAGATATTCTATTAAATACCTGTTGTGCTAATCTATATAGCTCTTTACCCGCAAAAAGTTAATCTGAGTTTTTAGAATCTCTTTCTATTAACGTAACCCCTAAAGTTGTTTCTAAATTTTTATTTGTATATGACACTGCAGATTGGCTTATAAAGAGCTTTTTAGCTGCTTTAGTAAAGCTTTTTCATTACAAGTCTCATAAAAATTTTTAAATGATGTATTTCCATGACCTCCTTTACAGATTTTAAGATACTATAAATTATATATTAAATTTTTATTGAAAATCAATACTACAAAATAATTTAATATATACATATTATTTATCTATTTCAATTTATTTTTCAAATCCAACTCAATATACGCTTCATTTAGAAATAGGTAATATACATATTATATTAATAACTGTAACAATTCCAAGTCCAAAAATCAGCAAGTGACCAGACAAAAGTATTTACAGTTATTCCTCTAAATATATCATTACAAATTAAAAATATTTGATATAAAGTTATATATATTTTTTATTTGAAATATAATTTATTGCACTCTTTTTCCATAATATGCAACACTGCAAGTATATGTACTTATACAAAAAGAAAAACATTAAAATTATTACAAAAAGGTTTAGCATATTATACCTATGTGATATATCATTACATTTTTGAAATATTGCATACCTTGATATTTACTTAAAAAGAGATAATTAGGGCTAGTAGCACCATAAAAGCTGTTGAACTACACATTATTAATGTATCTACAAATACACTCAAGCAATTGAACTATACCTGTTTAGCTGGATAATCATATCAACAGCTCCAGCTGCATAACTAGAATTACCACTACCTGCTTCATTAGAAAAAAGTCCCCCTTCTAACACCATTCATTACTATAACTCCAAAAAGTCCCACCCTAAAATTCTTTACCACCAAATGCTTGATAAAAATATTACCAAAACATGAAGGAATATTATTGAAAATTCACGATTAAAACATATAGCATAAATAAAATATATATTATAGACATAAATGGTACTATCATATTAAGAGAATTAATAATTGAATCTTTTATTACTTCTACTGAAAATAATACATACGTAACACATTAATAATGTAAATATTAATGTACTAAATATTTTAAATTAAATTTCAAAATATTTAAATTATATACTACTTGTCACAGATTCTAGTTATGCTATTTGACATAACCTGTGTAACTCCAAAATAACATATCAGTGAGGCTATATGCAAATAGTTCCTAAAAATTTTCTTATTTAATCTATTTTTAAAAATATATGGAGTACCTCAACAAATACACCATTTGATTTTTCTCTTTATAAACAACTGCTAAAGTTGATTCTACACAAAGGCAGTTGCCGAACCAAATAGAGCAACTAACCACATCCAAAATATAGAACCTGGACCACCTATAGAAATGGCTGCAACAACTCCTGCAATATTACCAGCTACCTACTCTACAAGCTATACCTAATAGCTTCAATAGAAGATACACCTTTCATCTTTATTAGAGTTACTAAAAATATATTTAAACTTTTTTAAAAATTTCTAAACTGTAAAAATTTCATTTTAAAACTAAGATAAATCGCTGAAAATATAAGCATTATTACTAAATATGTTTTCTCCCCATAAAAATGAATTAATAGATTCAACTAAATCATATATTATATTCATACTTTAACCTCCTTTTTATATATTTAATTTATTTTTATACTCTAGTATATCACATGAATAAAAATTGTAAATATTTTTAATTTAACCTTGACTTTTTAGCTTAATTTTTGTAAAATATTATGTAAATACGGATATTCCACTGTCATTTTTATTGATACGAATATTTATGAAGGAAGGATGTGAATTTCTTGAAAGAGAAATTAATAGAATTAGTAGAAAAAGAATATCTTAAAAAGATTTGCCTTCATTTAAAATCTGGGGACACAGTTGCTGTTCACTATACAGTTAAAGAAGGAAACAAAACAAGAATCCAAATATTTGAAGGATTAGTTATTAGAGTTACAGGAGGAAGCGTACAAAAAGTTTCACTGTAAGAAAAATATCTTCTGGAGTAGGTGTTGAAAGAATAATACCAATCAACTCTCCATTAATCGATAAAAATCGAAGTTAAGAAGATAGGTAAAAGTAAGAAGATCTAAACTTTACTACTTAAGAGGTCTTTTCAGGTAAAGCTGCAAGAATTAAAGAAATTAGAAAATAATAAATGGATAGCGTTTGCTATCCATTTTTATTTTAACTTACTCCCATATCAAATGCATACGGAACATATTTACCACTCTTAGTTTTTATTGATTTTAATAATTTTTAACTTCTATCGTAATCTTCAAAAGTAAAATCTAATCTAAGTTCATCTAAATTTAAAACTATAAACTAGTATCTAAATTAGGAATTAAATTCATAGGTTTATTTAAATATAATTCTATATTGTCTAATTCATTTTTACTACTTTATATCTATCAAAATGTTCCCCTGTATCTTCTTATAATCCTTATTTTCTATTGTATGCTCAATATACATAGCTTTCAAATTACCATATATAACAAGTCCTCTACGTAAATTTCTATTAGTAATTAATTTTCAATTGCTTTATAACTCAATTCAGGAGATAAAAATACTGTATCTATATTGAGAAAACTAGAATAAACATCTATACACATATTATTAAATACATTAAAATTCCAATTCATAGATTGACCTGTTAATCCATCTTCCCTCACCTTTAATCAATTGATAAAGATTAGAAACAAGATTACTATTTGAGTTAAGTAGTTTAGAATTTAAGTTTTTGTTTAGCAATATCAAATCCTTCCCAATATATTTTATTTATACCCCTATATCTCTACACGCTCTTTCTTGCTCTTTCGTTTCTAACAAGTGCAGAAAAATTCAGGAATAATATGTTTTCTTCAATTTTAGGGTAAATAAATTCAACTAACTCTCTAGGTTCATTTTTATATGATTCAACTATCATTTCACCCAATTTTTCAGTAAGTTTTTCTCTTAATTTTCTTTAACTCACTAAAAAGGGAAAAATGCTTCACCATCATAATATATATCACAAAGTTCAACCTTAAAGTCTGTATTTCCTAATTCTGAAATTTTAGATTCTATATCATTTTTAGTTATTTCTTTTAGATTTTTCCGTAAGTAGACTACCTTCTATTTCTACTCTCTAATCTATTCATATTATTTTCAGTAATAAACTTCATTTTGAGCTTTTCACCTAATTTTGCAAAAACTCAACATTTATCCCTTTATATACATCTATAATTTTTAATTCTGGAATGAGTTTTTATCATTTTAATTCCTTTGAATAATTTTTATATATATACTTAGTACCTTTAGGAACTTTAATTTGTAAGTATATCCCCTTTTTAGCCAAATTAACTTTTTTGATTATTTACAACAATTTTATTAATATATTCTCCGTCTATTTTCCAAAAATATATTACAAATTGTATACCATCACCAAAAACTATGTCATCTAATAATTTAACCTTATCATTATCTACCATACCTATATAAGTAACCAAAATTAGAGGAATACTTATGATTCATTAATTTATCATCTAAATAAAAATAACCTTTAGAATAACCTCTATTAAACAACTTTATAGCTTTGACTTTCACGTGGATTTCCATCAAGTATGGATCTATAGTATGAAACCGTTTCATAAATATATTCTGGTTGCTTTCTACCTTCAACTTTTATTGCATCTATACCTATTTCTCTTAACATGTTTATTTCTTTTTCTTCAAGAAGTTGGATCATTAGGTGAAAGAAAATATGAAAGTTTCCTTCCTCATCTTTTAAATCTCTTTCTACGTAGGTATACGCACACATACACTCTATTTCCACTTCTACCACCTATAAAACTTGATACATAACAATTACCAGAATATGATATACACATAGATCCCGGAAACAAATACCTCAAGTTCTATATCTGTATTTTCTCTATCTCTTTATTTCTTCAAATGATAATTCCTAGCAAGAACAACTCTTGATAGTCCTAACTCTTTTCAAGAAATTAGCTTCTTTGTAATTGAAACTGTCATTTGTGCTACTACCATGTAAACATAAATTAGGAAAAATTAGCTTTCAAAAATTTAATAAGTCCAAAAATCTTGAACTATTACAGCATCTACACCATGCTCATATATAGGTTTAAAAGTTTTTGTAAACAGATTTAATTTCCATATCTTTCATTATTGTATTTAAAGCAAGTAATACCCTAACTCCTTTTTATAGAGCATAATCTATACCATCTAAAAGATCTTGCATATTAAAATTATCATTATTTCTTCTTGCTCCAAACCTTTAAGCCCTAAAACACCTCATTTGCTCTCACTTTTTATGGCCGCATCTAATTTTTCAAAATTACCTGCAGGACCTACTATTTTCATTTTTTCCTCCTGAATATAATTTGGTTCTATATGATATATAACCTTTTTAATATTTGAGTATCTAAATTTAATATTTTTCTCAGATATAACAGCTATATCATGAGCTTCTTCATACTTAAATTACTGTCCATTCTAATATCACTATAACATATATATTTTTCCCAACTCTTGTCATGTATACATCATGGATATTTTTCTATTCCTTCAATTTTTAAGAGTTAATAGTTTAATATTTAACAATAAATTTTCATCTTGAGAATCCATTAATATTAAAGAATTTTCTCTAACTATCCAATATCCTTGTATTATTAAATATATAGTAATAACTATAGATAAAACTGAATCTATAACTGGATTTATATAAATAACTCCTATTATCCCCAAAAAGAACAGATGTGGTAAGTATAATATCTAGTTTATAATCTACTATTATGGCATTAATTAAAGGAACTTCAACTTTTTAGAAACTTTACTTTACTATATATATTGTATTATCTTAACAATTATTAAGAATAATAGTATAGTAATCATTATTTTAAATTCTGATTTTTCCCTATATTTGTAACATTATTTTAATCAAATTAATAAAACCATTTCTTAAAGTATTTAATGATGAGAATATTATAAGTAAACCCATTATCAAACTAAATATAGACTCAACTTTCCATGACCAAAAAGGATGATCTTCATCATTTTGGTTCTATTTTCTATTTTGCTCCTATAAGTACTAAAACATTATTAATTAAATCTGACAAAGAATTTATCCCATCTGCTATTAATGAATTTAACGAAAAATACATATCCACAGAATAATTTAATTATAGATAATAGTATGTTTATAGCTATAGATAATTTATTTATGTGTATAATTGTATGTATATGTTCTATTTCCTCTTTAATATCATTTCTTACATATACTCCGTCAATATCAATAAAATCATTTTTCTCTAAAAATTATTCAATCTCTTATGATACTTTACATGCACATTATTAAACCCATAATTTAAAGAATCATGTATTGAATAATTTAATAATTTAGAACCATAACCACTATTTCTATAACCTTCTTTTAATATAAATATCTATTATCTCTAATTTATTTTCATTTGCTTTTAAAAATTAAATAGCCAAAAATTCTATGTTCAAATGATATTGCATAGTATATACTATTTTCATTATTATATAAATCTTTAAATTCATATAAATCTTCAAATGTAACTTTTACTTATTTTCATATATCCTCCATAATAAAAAGCTAGAAAAATCTAGCATACCGTACACTCGACTAGTCGAATAAATTCAACATTTGTTTCTTAATAATAAAACTCAATACTAGCTACCCTCATAAACCCAAAAATCTCAATTTAATGCTGCTTCATTCCTGACCTGACATGGTTCACTGAATTTTTACAATACAAGACTAATATCTCAACATTTTAACTATTAAGGCTTAAACACCAAAAATTACCCTCAAAGCCGGTATCATCCTGCTTAAGCGGATTTCAGGTACAAGGACCACTACATCCCCCGACTTGTACGAGTACAAATATTTTAACATTTTTATTTCTCAAGCACAATTTTATCAATTAAATTTTTAGTAGAATTTTAAGGAATATCTACTTGCTAATCTATCTAAATTAGAGACATATTCATTATATTTTTCTTTATTTGATATAATTTTTATTTAATTCTTCTGGTAATTCAGATACTTCATTTAAAACTATTGCTAATTTTTCCTGTTTTAAAAATTCGATATTTTCTTCTTCTTGACCAGCTATATAAAAACGGAATAATCATAGGTAATCTTTTAGCTATACATTCTGTTGTTGTAAGTCCACCAGGTTTAGTTACAATAACATCAGAATTATCCATTATTTCAGAGATATTATTAGTATATCCATATAATTTTAAATTTTCTGAAGATATTTTTATTTTTATAATCTTTTTCTAATTTTAATTTAAGTTCAACATTAGAACCACATACTACAGTTATTACTATATCTAAATCAAGATCAAGTAATCTTCTAATTGATAATTCCATAGAATCAAGTCCCATTCCACCACCCATTATCAAAAGTCTAAACTTATCACTTTTTACTTTATTTGAATTATAAAATTCTGATCTTATTGGTATACCAAAGATATTAATCTTAGTTTCTTTTTATCCCTCTATCTATAAGTGAATTTTTAGTATAATCACTTCCCACAATATATGCATCGGTATCACTATCAACATAAATATTATGTGCTTTTAAAAATCTGTAACAACTTGTATAAAAGGAATATTTTTTTATTTTTATTTGCGATAAAAACTAAAGGTATTGAATAAGGATGTGATGATAAAATAACATCTGGTTTAAATTCAATTATCTTATCCATTATACTTTTCTTATTTGAAATAAATAAATTTTTTTATTAACTTACTTGTTATTTTTCCAGTCTGCAGTATTATATATATTTCTATATAAATTAGGTATTTTATTAGCTAAAAATAAAAAAAGATTTATCAAAAAAACTATCAGTCAAACTTTTTACCTTATTAACATTAAATAAATTAACAACTTCAACAACATTTTTCATCTTCTAAAAATGATTTAAGATTATTTTGCTGCTTGATTATGACCTGTTCCTGTTGTTGCAGAAAATATTAATATTCTCATTTTTCTCCTTTCATAGCAAATAAATATTCTAAAGTGGTTTTATCTATTTTTAGTATTAGATTCTAATCCTAAAGATTTTACTATATATCCTTCAAAAATAAGTATTTGCATTAATTTTAACACTAGCCATACCATTATCTAAATATTTTATTTCTTTTACTCTATATACTTTTTCTAAATTATCTTCATATATCTTTTTCAATATGAATATATCTAAGTCAAATTTCATAGCTAAATTATATGATAAATCTTTCATTTTATCTTCTTCTGAAATTGAATAGTATTCATCAATTTTTATATAATTCTTCTTTTGTATTAAAGAAATATCCATTTTTCACCTTCTATAAGTAATTCATCTAAAACAACTCTATCAGAACAAAATAGAACATTTCCACAAGACATTGCTTCAATGAAAGTCAAACCTTTGTGTTTCAGAAAGACTTGCAGATACAAAACCATCAGCAAGTGAATAGATATAAAGGAACATCACTATATTCTTTTTACCTAAAAATATTATATTATCAGAAACATATTTTTCCTTAAATTCTTTCTAATTCTGGACCCTAACCCAACTACTAATAATATGCAATCTTTCTTTTTCTATAAACGTATCTAATACTATTTCAAGATCTTTAGCTACTCTTCCTAGATATATCAGAACTTTTTATTTTCTAAATTTAATTCTTTTTCTTAATTCTTCAACCTTAACTTTATCTACATTTTTAAATTTATCAAGATCTATACCAGATGGTAAAATTACCATTTCACTATTAACGTTATATTTACTTAAAGTATTATATGTCTTTTAGAAGGTACTATAACAATATTAGATGGATCACAATACTTCTTAGTTATATATTCAACAAATTTTAATGAAGGTTTATCTAATATTCTTAAATCTAAAAAGTTAAAATAATGTGTATAATCTTCATACATAGTGTGATAAGTATAAATTAATGGTAACCTTAAATATCTAGCTATAAATCTGCAAATAATCCTACTCCATATTCAGTATGAACATGTACTATATCTAAATTTAATTTTTAATTTTTTTCTAAAAGCATTAAAATGTAATGGACTTGTTGCAGAATAACCATAAAGATTTTTAAAAATTATTGAAGGTAATTTTTATAATATTACCATCACTTTCAATCTTCAAACTATCATTACAAGTTATAACAAAAACCTCATGACCTGCCTTTTCAAGTCCTATTCTTAAATTTTCAACACAAATAGCCACACCATTTGCATGAGGTAAATATGTGTCTGAAAATAATCCTATACGCATGTTATCTCCTATTCCATAAACTCAATATTATCATTTAAAGATTTAATTTTAACTAAAGATTCTACTTTATACCTTTAGATAAAATCTTATCTATTCCTTCTTGATAACTTTTTCTATAACTACACCAAGTCCAATAATATTAACTTGTGCTTCTTTTTAATATATCTATTAAAGCTAATAAAGAAATACCATCAGCTAAAATCATCTATTATCAAGATATTTTCATCTTTTTCAAATATTCTTTATTTATCATAACATTATATTCTTTGTTTTTGCTAAAAGAATATACAGATTTTTCTATAAATATCATCATCAAGATTTTTAGAAGCACTTTTTAGCAAATACAACATTAATATCATCAAAATATTGTGCAGTTATAGTTGCTATAGAAATACCAGATGTTTCTATAGTTACTATTTTTATCAATTTTTCTTTTCTAAATAATCTAGAAAATTCTTCTCCTATTTCTTTTAGTAATTTAATATCTAATTGATGATTTAAAAACTATCTACCTTTAATATATTAGGTTGTTTTATCTTAGCATCCTTAAGTATTCTTTCTTTAAATTTTTCTAAATTCTGAACTTAATTCTGCAACTCTAAATTCAGAAAAATTTTCAAAAGAAATTTCTTCACAACCACAAAATGATATTTCTACTATTTTTATACTCTTCTTCCAATTTATTTCTTAATTTATCATCCATATTATTACCTTCTATCTCTATTATTCTTTGTATTTTTAGTATTTTTTCATTTGCTACTTTTATTATTTAAATCATTTACTATTGCATTTACAGTTTTTCTTTATCTTTTTAGTTTTTCATCATTTTTCACATTTTGTTTTATATCTTCTTTAACAGATTGTTTAGCCTTAGTTTTTTACTTCAGTACTCTTAGTCTTTACATCTTCTTTTTAACTTCTGTATTAACTTGTGTTTTTTCTTCGATTTAATATCTTGTTTAATTCTGTATCTTGAATATTTTCATCAACTTTTACTTCTTCATTTATTTCTTTATTTTCAACCTTTTTCTTTCATCTTCTTCTTTAACTTCTACATTAATTTCTTCTTTAACAATTACTTTTTCATTTTCAAAACCCTGATTTACGAATTTAAAATTAGTTAGACTGTGTATTTGTTACTGCCATTCTATTTATATACCTAACTCTAATAATAATAAAAATTAAAGAAATTAGAACTAATAAATAGAATAATGTATTAATAAATTTATTATCCCTTCTCATTATATCCCTCCATTTAAAAGTTTTAATAGTATTTCTTTTAGAATTCATAGCTGCTACATTAACAAATTCAGCATATTCCATAACTGAATCTGAATTTAAAGAATCAGATATAGAATCTTATTATAGCAAATTCAACACCTAAAATATATGCACAATGAGCAACAGCTGCTGATTCCATATCTACAGCTAACGCATCAAACTTTTTACCAATTTTTTCTTTTTTTCTTCTAAATTAGAAACAAATTTATCACCAGATAAAATTTTACCATAAAAAAATACTATCATTTTTTAAAATATCTCTTATTTTATTTAATAAATTTTCAGATTTAAAAACTGAATTTTTCCATTCTAGGAATTTGTCCTATTTCATATCCAAACTCTGTTGCATCAAACATATATTCAACTAAAGAATCAGCTATAACTATATCCCCTACATTTTATATTTTTTATTTAAAGAACCAGCAACACCTGAAAATAGTATTTTATTAACATCAAATTCCTTTTATTAATAAGGTTGTTATAATAGATGAATTTACCATTCCTATACCAGATTTAACCAAAACTAGATCTTTATCATATATTTTACCTTTTATAAAATTTAATATTATTTATATTATATTCACTAATATTATTCATTTCAGATAATATTACAGAAATTTCCTCATCCATAGCCCCTATAATTCCAATCATAATTCCTCCTAAAATAAGTTTCCTTTAGTATATATTAACATTTTTAAAAATTTGAATAAAAAAATAAGTTTTTTTAACTAGTAATCTTATAAAGTAGTAATTTATATATAAAGTTTATTTCTAATATGCTTATTTACATAATCTTTTACAATATCAATGGAAACAACTATTAATCCTTTAAGCTCTAATTCTCTTACTAAATCTAAATTTAATTACATTTTATCTCCTTAAAATAAAAAGGTATAACTAGTATACCTTTCTTACTTTTCATTAATTAATAAAAAATTGGTGGGTCTACCTTTTCCCACATCTCCATACCTTTTTAAAAGGGGCGATAGCAGCACATTCTCTATACTCATCTTTATTATACCTTATAAATTCAATATATTTTTATATTTTTCATCATCTTAATATTTATTCTTACTATAAATATCAATAGAGTTTCTTATTATTTTCTCAAAAATTTTCTTTCATAATCTCTACATTTACTTATTTTTATATGTTCTACTCTTTCATCACTCAAAAATAATAGTATCTGTTTCAAGTTTCCATATTATCTTTCTTTATAGTAATAATCCAAAAATAAAAATACTCCCCTAAAGGGAGTATTTATCAATAAAATATTATTTAATTAATTCTTTTTAATGCAGTTGCAACGAATTCAACTTTAGGTCCTACTACTATTTGAGCAGCATTTTTATTCTATAATTGAAGTTCCAAATGCACCTAGAAGCTTTAACTTTACTTTTATCTATGATATCTGTATTGTTTAATTCAAGTCTTAATCTTGTAGCACAATTATCAACTGATACTATATGTTTGCTGGTCCTCCCTATAGCCTCAAGTATAACTTCAGCCATAGCAGTAAATTTATCATTTGATTTAATTTCAACTTTAACATCAACTATATCGTCTTCTCTACCAGGTGTTTTTTAAATCAAAGTATTTAATTGCACCATAGAATACTACGAAATAAAGAGCCGCAAATACTACACCAACTAAAAGTAATAATAATGGATTATTCGCATTAGGGTTTCTTAAACTTAAAACATAATCTATTAACCCAGCACTAAATGCAAATCCTGCAGTTGTTCCAAGATAAGCAACTACTGTTAATGAAACAGCTGTTAAAAGAGCATGTAAAACATATAATAATGGTGCTGCGAACATGAATGCAAATTCTAATGGTTCAGTAACACCAGTTACGAATGCTGCAACTCCTGCTGCTAACATTAATGAACCTATTTCAGATTTTTCTTTCTGGTTTAGCTGTCATATACATAGCAAATCCTGCTGCTGGTAAACCAAACATCATTACTGGGAAGAATCCTGCTTGATACATACCTACATGGTAGCTAGCTTTAACAACTTCAGGTAAGTCAACTAAAGTATTAGCTGGGTCACCCCAGAATCTTCCTATATCATTAATTCCAATTAAGTTAAAGAAGAATATTGAATTTAATGTATGGTGTAATCCTAAAAGGTATTAATAATCTGTTGAATAATCCAAATAATCCTGCACCTACTGGTCCAAATTTAGCAAATCCTTCACCAAATTTAGTTAATCCACCAAATATTGTATGGCCAAATAAAGAATAATACTCCAGATACTGCAACCATAACAAATGATGTTATAATTGGTACAGCTCTCTTACCACTAAAGAATGCTAAGAAATCTGGTAATTCTGTTTTTGTGGAATTTGTTGAATAATTCAGCAGCTATTATCCCTGATAATATCCCTATAAATGGGTTTTTCTATTTTAGTAAAGCAGCTGGAACTTCTTCAGGTGCAACTTGCATAAATTGACAACAGCTCCTGTAGATAATAATGTAGTTACTAACTAGGTAAGCAACTAATCCTGATAAAGCAGATGCTCCATCTTTTTCTTTAGTCATCCCTAATGAAACTCCTATAGCAAATAATATAGGTATTTTTATCTATTATTGCAGCTCCTGTTTTAATAAAGAATGCAGCAACAACATTCCCTGCTCCCCATCCTGTTGGATCTAAGAAATATCCTATACCCATTAATAGAGCCGTAGCTGGTAATACCGCTACTGGTAACATTAAAGATTTACCCTAATCTTTGTAAATACTTCATCATAACGATTCACTCCTTTAATTTATTTTCTATTATAATATACCTCGATTTGAGAATAATTTTCAAATTTATAACTTTTAAAAATTAAAAACTTTTAACCCATAGTTTTTAATATTTGTTTAAAATTCAAGTTTATTAAGTCTTTAATAAGACTTTTTTAACCTTTTTTAAAGTTATTTTACATTTTAGTAGGTGCAACTAAATAAAGTGAATTTTTAAATTATCTTTTATGAAAAATAGGTTTCACATCACTAGATAAAGAAACTTCAATAAATTCTGAATCTTGTATAGTTTGTAGATAATCTAATATAAACCTAATATTTAAAGCAATTTTTAAATTCTTCACCTTCATAAATTATAGGTAAATTTTCACTTGATTCCGCTAAATCTGATCTTCCTAATATTTCTAAAGAATTTGGAATTTAAACACTAATAAAAGCTACATCTTTTTTATCTTTATTATCTTTAACAGAAAAACATATTCTCTTTAACATTGAAGTTAAATCTTTTATATTTATAGTAGCTTTTTTATCACATACACTTATACTTTCTATTATGGTTTATACATAGGATAGGTGATTCGTTTAACTTAGATATAACTTCTACATCTTTAAAGCTTAAACAATACTCTTGTCCATCAGATCTAAAATTAATAACCTCATCATCTAATTGATTCATAATTTTTGATAAACTATTTATAGAACGTAAAGGTATGCTTATACTTAAACTTTCACCATCATCTTCAGCTATTCCTCTTTCTAAATATACCAATCTATGTTGATCAGATGATATAAAGTTGATAGTTCTTTCTTTTTCAAATCTAATACAATTAGTTTTATTACCTAATTGAAGATCTGCAACAAACTTAACATTATTGATATCATTAAGTAATTCATTTCTATCAAAATTCTATATTCATAGCGACTTCACCCAACTTTTTAGGTTCATACATCTTCTCATATTGATATATAGAAAACTCACTACTACTTTTTCCTGATATTATATTAATCTTATTATTAACTTTCTTTTAATTTGTATAATTTCAGAATCTAATTATTTTCAAGAAATTCTTCCATAAGTTTGTGTCTAATAATAAATTCTCCTTTTTCAATAACTTCACAAGGTAATTCAGCTTTTAATGAACATAGACCATCACTCATACCTTTTAAATACTATTTTGTCATCTAAAACTTCAACATAAGTCCCTGTTTTTACTACTATTTGATTTATCATCAACTATAGCATTGTCAACTATTTGTATCATTTTTCAGAAAATTCTCTTCTATTTAATTTTAATATCTATCATTACAATTACTCCCTTTCAATAAATATCTTTATAATCTTCTAAATACTTTTTAAGTTTAACTATAGCTTTCTTTGCTCTACTCTTTCTCTAGTAATATTTAACTTATACCTATTTTCTTTTTAAAGTAAATATTTTAGATTCGCCTAAACCATATCTCATTTCTAAAAATTTCTTTTCTCTTTCATTTTAAAGCACTCTAAAAAGATCATATATTTCTATAATTTGATCTTTTTATTATCTCTGTTTCTAAATCATTTTCTTGTCCTATTACATCTTCAAGATATATATTATCACCTATAGATTCACTCAAAGATACTATATCTTGAAACTCATTTTTGAAGTAAAAGACAACCTTATTGGGTTTCATCCCTAATTGTTCACCTATATATTCAGGACTTGGTATATCACCATTTTCATCTTTGATAACTATCTATTACTTTTATTAACTTTAGATAATTGCTCATATTTATATGATGGTATCCTTATATCTCTTCCTAAATTTCACTATGGCTTTTATAGTTTGTCTTATCCACCAAACAGAATAAGTACTAAATCTCAACCTTTATTATAGTCAAACTTTATCTATAGATTTTTATTAAACCCTAAATTACCTTCACTTATTAAATCAATTAAAGGCAACCCATTTCCTAAACCATTTTTTGCTTCTGATACAACTAATCTTAAATTTGATAATATTAAAAGATGTTTAGCTTGTTCATCATTATCTTCTCTTAATCTTTTGAAATAATTCATATTCTTCTTCTGCACTCAATAATTCGTGACTTTGTAAGTCCGATATATATAGAGATATTAGATTTATATCATTTTCTTCATTAATCTTATTGTCCATTTATACTCCTAAAATTCCGAGTTTCAATTCTCTCGCCATAAATGTAGGTAAAGATCTTTAACATCATTATTTTTCATAAAGTAGAGCATACAATTCTGTGAATACAGGAGCTCTTAAAGAGTATTTTTGTATAATATTATATAATGCTTTTTGAAAGTAGGAAGACCTTCTGCAACCATCTTCATTTCATTTATTATCTCATCTACCTTTTTACCTTTACCTATTTCTTCACCAAAAGTATCTATTTCTACTATGATTGCTTGTACATGCAACTATCATATCACCTATACCTGTTAACCCTAAGAAAGTATGAGGATTAGCTCCTAAGGCCTTTACCTATAAGAACCATTTCATTCATTCCACGAGTTAACAGCGCAGCTTTTGTGTTATCCCCATAACCAAGACCGTCACAAATACCTGCACATATTGCAGGACAATTTTTAATAGCTCCTCCTAATTCTGAACCTATTAAATCAGAACCAGATATAAACTCTTAATGTTTGCCCTATACTAATGTATTTTGAACTATTTTTGCAGCTTCCTCATCATTTGAAACAGCAGCTATTGCTGATGGCATATCATTTATAACCTCTTCTGCATGAGTTGGACCGCTAGTAAAACATATCTATATTGATTTTTACCTAAAACTTCTTCTATCATTTTGAGATATAGTAAGACCACTTGAAATTTCTATTCCTTTAGCAACATTAACAAGTATAGTATTTTTATTAATAACACCTTTTAGTTTCATTACTATATTTCTTAAAAACTGAGTTGGAGTTGCCAATAATATGATATCTATATTTTCTATAGTATCTATAAAATCATCTACAACTTCTATAGTTTCATTTAATCTAAAACCTTTTAAAAAGTTTTATTTTCTCTACTCTCTCTTATTTCATTACGATATTTGTTTCATTGTATTCCAAATATAGCATTTATAACCTTTTTATCTAACAAATAAGTTAAACACTTCCCAACTACCTCCACCTATAGTCAATATTTTCATAAGTTCTCCTTATACTACTTATTTTTCTTAGCCTTGTCGTAAAACTTTTTCTTCTTTTCCTTCTAATAAATTCTTTAATATTAGATTTATGTCTCCATATAACTAGAATTCCAGACAATTAGTGATAATAAAGATATAACATTATTATACATTATATATGTCAAAATTGGAAGAAGTGCAGCACACACTTATTGAGCAAGATGAAACATAACCACTAAAAACAATTAAAAAGGAATACTATAAGTAATATAACAATAACTTTTTGGAATTAATACTAACATAACTCTAGAGATGTTGCAACTGGCTTTACCTCCCTTAAACTTTAAGATATATACTATAACTATGACCTAATATTGCAGCAAGTCCTATTAAAACTACTATATATCTTCTAATCCAAAACTTCTAGCAATAATAACAAAAACCATTCCTTTAAAAGCATCAAATATTAATACCATTACTCCTAGTTTCCAACCTAAAACTCTGGCTGCATTAGTTGCACCTACATTTCCACTCCCAAATTCTCTAACATCTATATTCTTAAAAATTTTACCTATCCATAAAAGCATTAGGATATGAACCTATTAAATAGCTAATACAAATAAAACAAAAATAATACCATTATTCTCCTTTTCACTAATAGAACTAGAACTTCTATATGAGTGTGTTTGGGAAACATATCATAACCTTTTACATATTCTAGTCTATATCCTTTTTCTATTAATATTTTTAATATCTCTTGCAAGTGTTGAAGGATTGCAAGAAATATACATATTTTAGAAATATTTTGATTTCACACACACTATCAAGAACAGTATAATCTATACCCTTTCTAGGTGGATCAAATACTATATAATCTATTTTATCTTTTTTCATAATCTTTATCAATAATATTTTTCAACTCTTGCTTCTATAAATTCTACATTTTAATATTATTATCTTTTAACAGTTTTCTTGCAGCAAGAACAGATGACTTTACTAATCTCTATCCATAAACTTTTTAGCTTTTTAAAGCATTATCATCGATATTGTCCCAGTACCAGAAAAAAAGCATCTATTATATTTTTATCAGAATAATTTCCAAGTAAATTTATAGCATCATTATATAATTTAATAGTTTGACTTCTATTTATTTGAAAAACGAGATCTAGGATAAATTTTTAAAATTAATCCATAATATTTTCTTCAATATAATCATTCCCTACTACTTTTATAGTTTCTTCACCAAATATTACATTATCTTTTTATTTTTAACTGATATATGTATAGATTTAAGATTATCATATTTATTGTAAAAAGATATTAAAAATCTTTTAATCTATTTAAATTAGATGACTTATTAACTACTATAACTAATAATAATTCTCCCTTACTATTATTTCTAACAACACAAGTCTTTAAGCAGACCACTCATATTAATATCATTATATACTTTAAACTCCTTTTTTGTACATATAAATTTATTCATTTCTAACAACAATTCATTAATCATATCATCGCTTTCAATAGATCTTAAATTATATTTATCTGCTACAAATATATCATGAGGATCTTTTTGATAAAAACCAGTATATATTTTTACCTTTTATTTTAACAAAAGGTTCTGCTACCTTATTTCTATAATTATATATATCTTCACTTTTTTTCAAAAGGAATATTTTTTCAACTGAAATATTCGCCAAAGCGTTTTAATATATCCTTTAATATTTCTGATTTATATTCAATTTGCTTATCGTATTTCATCATGTGCAAAAATCACAGCCAGAATAATCTTCAAAAGTTATTTTAACATTATCAACTCTATCTTTAGATGGAATAATTATTTCTTGTATTAATCCTCTACCATAACTTTTTATTTAAAGATATCATCTTAACTCATAAAATATCTCCTGGTACAGACATAGGAACAAAGTGCAAAATTCATTTACATACCTAACCCTTCTCCACCAAAAACTAGCTTTTTCAATTTTTATTTCTATTATATCATTTATTTTTCATTTCAAATACTCCAAAGCATTTTTAAAATTGCAAACATTAAACCAAATCTTATAGCCTCTTCATTTACTTTAAATTTAGGATGATGTAAATCATATATAGCATCTATAGATTCATCTCTTACTCCTAATCTATAATAAGAACTGGAATTTCTTCAAGAAAATAACTTACATCTTCTACATCCATTCTAGCTTGCTCTATAACTTTCAAAGTCTTTTCTTTTCCAAAAATATCAAGTATATTGTTTTCTAAAAATTTAGTTTTTCAAAAATCATTTATTACAGGGTGATAACTTTCTTTAATATTAATTTCTATACTCACCTAGACTTTCCAACAAATTTAGGTAAATCTCGTTTTAATATATTCACTATATATTCTTTAGTTTCCATAGTTAAAGTTCTTATCGTACCTGTAAGATGGGCTGAAATCTGCTACTATATTTACTGCAGTTCCTGCATTAAATGTACCTACTGTAATCACAGCACAATCTCTAGGATCAACTTTTCCTACTTACTATACTTTTGCATATACTCAACAACTTTAGAAGCTATCACTATAGCATCTATTCCTAAATGTGGCATAGCAGCATGACTTGAAACACCTTTTATCGTTAATATCAAAAACAGAAGAAGTAGCATGTAATTTACCATATCTTATCCCTATTTTTCCCAACTTCTATTTCAGGAGCTACATGGAAAGCCAAAAAGTGCCTCAGCTTTAAAATCTTCATTAACTCCATCTTCTAACATACGTTTAGATCCACCTATAGTCTCTTCTGCAGGTTGAAAGAAAAACTTTTACACTACCCTTCCACATATTCTTATTTTCTGATAGTAATTTAACTAATCCTAGTTGTACACTAGTATGTATATCATGACCACAGGCATGCATTACACCAGAGTTCCAGAAGAAAAATTCAACACCACTTTCTTCAAATAATAGGCAAATGCATCAATATCAGCTCTAAAGGCAATATTTCTTTACCTTTCACATTATGTATATATGCATATACTCCATGTATCTGCAACTCTTTTAAATTCAACATTATGTTTGAGCTAAATATGATTGTATAAACTTTGAAGTTTCATATTCTTTTTCATAATTCTGGATATCTATGTATATTTCTTCTAATATTTACAATTTCTGTAAAAATTTCATCTACTTTTTGTTTTATATACTCGTTCATGAATCCTCCTATATTCTTTTATTTTATCATACTTCAAGTTCATAGTAAATATTGCCTAAGCAATTTTTAATTATCTATTTTACAAATTTTAAATCATTATTAAACACAAATCCATTACTTGATGATTCACTTTGAATATTTAAAATATTTGTATTTTTTAGTAAATTCTGATTTCATAGAATCTATTTCTCTAAGTGTATGATTAATTTGTTTATCAGCTACATAAACCTATGAGCAATATTAGTTAATTCTCTATAGTAAATATATTTAAAAGATTCAGTACTTACTATTGCAACTCCAAAAATAACACAGCCATTGTATGTGCTTCTATATTTTAATCAACATTTAATCTCGCATCTCTTGACTCTACTCTATTTATAACTTTTTCTTTACTCATCATACTAGTACTCTCCTTCATAAAATACTCTTAATTTTTGCTGAATGTGCTCTATTATTTTTTCTAGTTCACTACTGTTGATTTTAATAGCCTTCCTTGTTAAAACCTTTCCTAAAGAAATATTATTACATACACAAATAGGTAAATCTTCAGGACATGTACAAGGATTTTCATATTGTCTAAACTTTTTCTTTAACCATTCTATCTTCTAAAGAATGGAATGTTATAACTAACAATCTTCCTCCAGGATTTAATTGTTTTTATTGCTTTTATCAACTGCATTTTCAAGAACTTCTAATTCTCTATTAACAAATATTCTAATAGCCTGAAAAGTTCTTTTAGCAGGATGTTTTTCATACTTTTACCTATAGCTCTAATAACAATATCAGATAACTCTATAGTAGTTTCTATATTTTTCTAGACTCTACTATATACTTTTAGCTATTCGTCTTGACTAGGTTCTTCACCATATTTATATAGTATATCGGCAATATCTGATTCAGAAAAACTCATTAATCAACTTCATAAGCACTAAGTTTTTGATTTCTATCCATACGCATATCAAGTTTTGCTTCCCTTTTTATAGAAAACCCTCTTTCATCATCATCTAATTGTTTTGATGAAACACCTATATCCATCAAAATTCTATCTACCTTACTAAAACCAGACAAATATATTACAGTATCTAAATTTTTCAAAAATTATTTTTAAATATTTGAACTTTATCACCATATTTATCTAGTCTTTTTAGAAAAATCAATAGCATTTTTGATCTTGGTCTATTGCAATTAATTTAGAACCTGGAGTTGAATTCATAAGTATACCCTCACTATGTCCACCGCCACCTAACGTACAGTCAACATATACAATATCATTATCTTTATCAATAATATATTCTAATACCTCATCGTATAATACGGGCTTATGATATTCCATATCTACTCCTTTCTATAAATAAATATCTAAACTTTCTGCAATTTCACTTATTTCACTTGTACTAATAATATCGTATTTTTCTTGAGCCCAAATTTCTACTTGATCTCCCATACCTATTACCACAGCTTTTTATTAAATTCACCCAAAAAGATTTTAATGAAGTTTGTATAGTAAATCTTCCTTGATTATCAAACTCGCATTCTTGAGCTGATCCTATTACAAATCTTTTTAACTTTTTCTATTTTGAGCTAAATTTAATTTTTCAATCAATTCTTCCCATCTATTTTTAGGATAAAGTGTTATTTGACCTTCTGATCCTTTTGTGATGTAAAATGGATCACCATTAAGTGTTTCTCTAAATTTAGCAGGTAACATTAAACGTCCTTTAGCATCTATACTACATTCATATTCTCCTATAAACATTTACATCACCTCCAAGCTTCTCACTTTTGTTTCACAATTTTCCACTTTCTACCACTCTTAATAATTTATACCATACATGCCCATTTTTCAAGGGTTTTTAAACAAAATATTTTATATATTATATCAAAAAAACTTTGACATCTCTGTATATTGTATTCTTCTAAAAACAAAAACACTATATATAGTGTTTTATACAAAAAGAAGTGTAAAATAATATTTACACTCATAAATAATATTATTTTCCTTCATTTAATATAATCTTTTTGGTAAACATTCTTTAATGTTCCATATATCACGAGCATAATCCATTATAGTTCTATCAGAACTAAATTTTCCTGAATCTAGTAATATTTATCAATGATTTTTCTTATCCATGTTTCTTTATCTTTATATTCTAATACCAACTGCTTCTTGAGTTTTTCTATATTCACTGAAAGTCTTTTTAATACAAAAGTAAACATCCGGTCTATTACCTTCAACTCCATATAGTAATGAATTATATAATTCTCTAAATATACCAGTATGTAGAATCATCGTAAGTTCCATCAACTAATTGATCTATAACTTTCTTTAATCCTTCAACTATTTCATATTCTTGTATTGGATCATATTTACCATATCCTTCAAGTCTAGCAACCTCATCAGCTTTAAGACCGAATATAAGATGCATTCTCTTCTCCAACTTCTTCAACTATCTCAACATTAGCACCGTCTAAACGTTTCCTAAAGTAAGAGCTCCATTTATCATAAATTTCATATTTCCAGTTCCTGAAGCTTCTTTTCCTGCAGTTGATATTTGTTCTGATACATCTGCTGCTGGGAATATTTTTTTCTGCAAGAGATACTCTATAATTTTTCTAAGAATACAACTTTAATCTTTATTATTTATACTTGTATCATTATTAACAACTTCAGCCACTGCATTTAATTAATTTAATAATACCTTTAGCTCTTCTATACCCTGGTGCAGCCTTACCTGCAAATATAAATGTTCTAGGAACTATATCTAATAAAGGATTTTCTTTCACTCTGTTATATAGAGTCCATAACATGTAATATATTTAACATTTGACGTTTATATTCATGCAATCTCTTTAACTTGTATATCAAATATTGAATTAGGATCAACTTCAACTCCAGTTGTTTCTTTTATATACTTAGCTAATTTAACTTTATTATTGAAATTTAATATTTGATAATCTATCAAGCACTGATCTTATCATCTACATATTTTTTTCTAATTTTTTCAACTCAGTTAATTCAGTAATCCATTTTATCACCTATTAATTCTGTAATTAAAGATGCAAGTTCTGGGTTTAGCATTTAAGTAACCATCTTCTTTGAGTAACTCCATTTGTTTTTTATTTTTGGAATTTTTCTGGATATATTTCATACCAATCTTTTAATTCTTGATGTTTTAATATTTCAGTATGTAAATTAGCAACATCCATTTACTGTATGAGATCCAACTATAGCAAAGCCATGCTTAGCTTTATCATCTGCTATTATACTCATTCTCTTTATCTTATCTGAATCATTTTCCAAATTTTTCAACAAGTTCTACTAAGAATCTTCTATTTATTTCTTCAATTATTTGGTAAATTCTTGGAAGTAAAAGGTCTAAATATATTTATTTCCCATTTTTCTAAAAGCTTCAGATAATATTGTATGATTAGTATAAGCAAATACTTTAGTACATATAGCCCATGCTTCATCCCAATTTAATTTTTCTTGGTCTAATAATATTCTCATTAATTCTGGTATACCTACAACAGGGTGAGTATCATTTAATTGAATTGCAACCTTATCAGGTAGTATGAGAAATCATTACCATATATTGATTTATGTCTTCTTATTATGTCTTGTAATGACGCAGATGTAAAGAAGAATTGTTGTTTTTAATCTTAATATTTTTACCTTCTCTTTCTGTATCATTAGGATAAAGAACTCTAGAAATATCTTTAGCTCTTATTTTCTTTTCTGAAGCTCTTATATAATCTTGTGAATTAAATAAATTTAAATCAAATCCTTCATGATCTGGCTTCCCATAATCTTAATGTATTTAATTACTCCATTACCATACCCTATAACAGGAACATCAACTGCTATAGCTTGCACATTTCTCAGTATTAACTCTCTTAAAGTATTCTTTACCTACTTCATCTCTATGAACTTCTATATCTCCACCAAACTTTAACCTCAAAGACTCTATCTATTCTTCTAACACTCAAGGTGTACCATATTTGATCCAATCATCTGGATATTCTGTTTTGAAATCCATTTTCAATCTTTTGTTCAAAACATTCCCATATTTATATCTTAATCCATATCCATGTCCAGGTAAACCTAAAGTTGCAAAGAATCTAAGAAACAAGCTGCTAAAACGTCCAAGTCCACCATTTCCTAATCCAGCATCCATTTCTTTATCTTCTAGTTTGTTTATGTCTACACCTAATTCATCTAAAACTTCTTTAATTATTCCATCAAATTTTTAAATTTATTAAGTTGTTACTCATATATCTACCCATTAAAAACTCAGCTGAGAAATAGTAGCTTGTTTCACCTTCTCATTAGCACGAGTAGTATTATACCATTGTTCTGTTACTTTCATCCATTGTAGCTCTAGCTACAGCATAATATATTTCATATTCTTTAGCTTCTTCTAAAGTTTTTTCCATATTGTCTTCTAAGAGATAATAAAATTCTCTTTTTAATGTTTTATCCATTATGACCTCCAACAAAAGTTATATCATATTTTAATATAAAAATCGCAATTTGTCAATGATTAAACCGCTTGCATAAAAATCAAAACAAATTAAAGCTTGAATAAAAACCTAAAAATAAGTGTAATATATCAACTTTAGATAAAAATTACTTTTTATGAAAAATATAATAATATGGTAATAAAATATTACAAAAAATAAAAAGGTAGAATTTAATCTACCTTTAATTATACATAAACTATTTTGCTACTTTTATCAGCTAATTTTTACCAACTTTGAATTTTTAATACTTTTCTTTAGCAGGTATTTTAATTTGTTTCTTTTTGTTTCTTGGATTAATTCCTTCTCTTTCTTCTCTAACTTGAACTTTTGAAAGATCCCCATCCAACGAATTGAACATCTTCACCTTTAGTACTAAATTTTCAACTGTATCTAAGAAAGCATTAACTAAATCTTCAGATTCTTTTTGTTTTCCTGTAACTTTAGAATATTCTTCAATAAATAATTTTTGACATATTTAATCCTCCTAAATAATTTTTATAAATCAATATTATTATACACTTTTTCAAGCTTTGTCAAGATTTCTTAATAATAAAAGCTCATTTTTATCTTAAAATATTGTATAAAACTGCTAACAACAGAAAATAAAAAGCAACATATTCAGTAAATTTTTCTATTCCTTCTTTTTCTTGATCTAATACATTTGCAGTTTTGCTATTCCTCTACTTCTATCAGGTTGTAATAATATAACTGTAATTAAAACAATAGCTGTTATAACTAAAAGTATAACTAATAAATTTTGTAACATTATACCTCCTATAGCTTCAAGTCCTAGCTTGAACTAATTTAGAAAAACTTACTGGATCAAGTGCAGCTCCACCTATAAGTCCTCCATCTATATCTTTTTCAGATATTAATTCTAAAGGCATTTTCAGGTTTCATTGAACCACCATATTGAACTGTTACATTTCTCAGCAACTTCAGAACCAAACATATCTGTTAATAAAGCTCTAATGAAAGCATGTACTTCTTGTGCTTGTTTTGATGTCGCAGTTTTACCTGTTCCTATAGCCCACACTGGTTCATAAGCTAAAAACAACATTTGCCATATCTTCTTTTAGTTAAATCTTTTAATCCACCTCTTAATTTGAGTTTTCAACAACTTTTTTTCTGTAATATTAGATTCTCTATCTGATAAAGTTTCCCCAAAACAAAGAATAGGTTTTTAATCCATGAGAAAGTGCAGGTTTAACTTTTTCATTTATAAATTCATCGCTTTCTTTATAGTATTCTCTTCTTTCTGAGTGACCTAAAATAACATATTCTACGCCTAAATCTTTAAGCATTAAAAGGTGATATTTCTCCTGTATATGCTCCACTTTCTTTAGGATTCATATTTTTGTGCAGCTATTTTAACATCTTTACTTTCTCTAACTGCAGTTTCAATATTTGTGAAAAGGTACTCCTATTACCATCTCAACTTTTTTCATTAGCCTTTACTAATGGATTTCAAAGCTTTAAAGAAATCTTCTGTTTCTTTTTCTTGTTTTATTCATTTTCCAGTTTCCTGCAATAATTATCTTTCTCATTTTCGCCTCCATTTTTATTATATATATCTAAATAATAACATATTTAAACTTTATTGTAAATACTATTAAAGTAAATTTAACATCTAATTTATAATTTAATTTATTTAAAACTAGAATAACATTAAATATTATTTTTAAAACATAAATTTATATATTAGATCTTTTTAAAAATACCTGTCATTATTATCAACACCTACATAATCTACTATATTTTTTTATATCTTCTTTTAGCATTATATGGAGCTACTTTTTAATCCAGTATTTTTCAAGTAGTAGTGAAATCATTATAACTATCACCTGCAGATATAGACTCTGATTTATCTATATTTAATATTTCTAGTAATTTAGTTATAGCAACACCTTTATTTACATTCTTTATTTACAACTTCTAAAAATGACGGATGTGATACAGCAAAAGAATAGTTTATCTGAAAAATGACTACTATTCATTTTCCATGTTGTAATTCTTTTAACTCTATCCGGAGAAGACAATAACATACATTTAATAATTTGTTTCAAAATCTAAATTATTTAATATCATCTATTTCTATCATTTCTGCACCAGTAAAATTTACCCTCTATGCTTGAATATTCATCTATACTATTTGTATATATTTTACCATCATTATATGTTGAGAAAAGTTAATCCATTTTCATTTGCAAAATTGTATAAAGATATAACATCTAATTTATCTATACCTTGGCTAAATAATCTTTTATTAGTTTTACAATCTATTATTTCACCGCCATTATTTGATATTATATACCCTCCATAAGTATCCATTTGTAAAATCTTAGCACTTTGCAAAAGTCGCAAAAGTTGGTCTTCCTGTTGCTAAAACAAATTTAACCCTGTTTTTGAACTTCAATTATAGCATCTATATTACTTTTGTAGGTATACAAACTTCACTATTAAGTAAAAGTTCCATCCATATCAGTTGCAATTAATTTATACATTATTTTTTCTCCTCATCTTCTAGTTCTATTATTACCTTATCAATCTCCTATTACTAACTTTTTAAAAACTTTTTATATTAACATCATTAATCTTAATATCTTTAATCTTATTATTATTTATAGGAATATACCCCTAACTTTTTCAATTAAATATACCATTTAAAGAATCATAATGAATAGATTCAAAATCAGTTTTTCAATTTATCGATTCAAATCATTTAAACTAACTGAAGCATTTACTAAGATATTTATTTTTACTAATCTTTTGTATATCTTCATTATCACCATCATACTCATCATTAATATTTCCAACTATTTCTTCTAGTAGATCCTCTAAAGTAACCATCCCAGAAACACCACCATATTCATCTACAAGTATAGCTATATGTTTTTTAAATTTTTCATTTCAATAAAAAGTGATTGTATTTTTCTTAGTTTTCTGGAACAAATAAAAGCTTTTTTTGAGTATAGTTTTAATATCTATAGAACTAAAATCCTATACTATATGCAGTTTTAAAGCAAACTTTTTGTATGTAGTATGCCTATTATATTATCTAAATCTTCAGAATATACAGGAATTCTTGAATATCTATTATCTCTTCAGTATTTAATAATTCATCTATATCCATCTCTACATCTATTGCAAACATTGAAGTTCTTGGTATCATCAACTTCACGACTACTTTATCATCAAAATCAATAATTTTTCTATCATTTCAATTTCAGCTTTTTCATATCTGAATCAGTAATCATAACTCTAAGTTCTTCTCTGATATTATCTCACTATTAACAGAATCTGAAAGGCCCATAATCTTTTTCAAAACTAAATCCGTAGATACAGCTAATATTTTTATAAAAGGAATAAACATTCTATATACCCAAATTATTATATCTACATTTCTAAAGCAATTTTTCAGAATTAATCATAGCAAGCCTTTTAGGTAACAATTCCCCAAATACTAATGTTAAATACAGAAAGAACTAGTGTTACTATTATAACAGATAACTGACTATAATAAGGTATATTTAAAACATTTAAAAAAATTTAGCTAATACTTCTGATATTCCCACCGCTGCTGACGCTGATGCAAGAAATCCAGCTAGAGTTATGCCTATTTGTATAGTTGACAAAAGATTAGAAGGATCCTCTAATAATCTTTTCTAATTTTTTTAGCCTTTTAAATTACCTTCGTCTACTAAAACCTTTTAATTTATTTTTATTTATAGATACTATAGCCATTTCTGTTGCAGAAAAAAAGCATTTATTAGTATTAATATAATTATTAACAAAATCTGTGTATTATACCACTACTAATGCCCATTTAAAAGCCTCCTATTTATTAGATTGCATTGCAAGATAGGCTGTCCATAAATACCGGCATCATTTCCTAATTTTAGCAATTTTAATTTCAACATTTTTTCTATAGAAGGATTAAATACTCAGATAAATGAGATTTAATTTTGTCTATTAAAAATTACCTAGCTAGAGAAACTCACCACCTATAACTACTACATCTGAATCTATTATAGATAAAGCAATAGAAATTCCTCTTGCTATATAATCAGCTGTCTCATCAACTATATCTAAAGAAAGTTTATCTCCTTCTTTTGCACATTCAAATACATCTATAGTTTCTGGTTTTTCTATCCTTAGTAACTTGATATAAGTAAATTGTTTTTATTTACCACTAATCTATCAGCCGCTATTCTTGATATACCTGTGCTGAAGCATAAGCTTCAAAAACATCCTCTTTTACCACATCCACAAAGTCTTCCATTTTTCTCAATAGTATATGACCAATTTCTCAGCAGCACCATTTTTACCTGAAATTACATTACCATCGACTACAACACCTGCCCTATACCTGTTCCTATAGCCATACCTAAAAACATTTTATAGCCTTTTGCAGAACCTACCCATGATTCTCCAAGTGTATAACATTAACATCATTATCAACATACACAGGTCTACCCTAATTCTTTTTTTAAAAAGCTTCAGCAAGATTTAAATTATTAGGCCAATCAAAATTAGCCCACATTAAAACTGTAGATTTATTAATTATCGGACCTGGAACTCCTACTCTAAAAGAAACAAAGTCATTAAAATCTATATTATTTTTCAATTTCTGTTTTTAATACATCAACCAACTTTTTACTATAGCCTCATATCCATAAGATGATTCTAGTTTTAACATATGCAGAAAATATTAATTTTCCAGTTTCATCTAATATTCCAATTTTAGAATTTAGTTCCACCTAAATCTATACCACCATAATATTTCATATATATCTCCTTAATAAATTTATATAATAATTATATAATGTTTAAGAAATATTTGCAACATAATAAAAAAATTGTACCAAATTTACTTTGGTACAACTGAAATTTCACATTATTTTATATTCAAATATAACTTCATATCTAACTCCATATTATATGGAGCAATTTTTAATACTTTTCTAAATTTCTTCAATGCTGAATCTATAATATCCTTATTAGTTCTATTTAAATCTATTTTATTTTTTGAGTTAATATATATTTTTCTATAAAAATTATTATCTAAAATACTTTTTCAACTTGTTCTAAACTAGAAATATTTACAACTTTAAAATCTCCTATTTCATTTTAAAAATTCTTTTTCATTTCTATATCTTTTCAATAAATTCATTATAAATTTTCTTTTTCATATTTATCAATATTTTTAACTTTATAGTTTATCCATTAACTTTAACTCCCATTTCAGATAATAATGAAATTAATTGAGAAATATTTTTACATCACTTGTACAAGTTTGACCGAATTAATGACTTTATGTTTTCATCTTTTTATATTTTCATTTTTGATATTTTTCTATTTTTTATTAGTATATTCACTAATATTAAAATTTATACCTATTTTAGACAATTCAGTTTTAATTTATTTGACTAATAGTATTTTCATAAACAATTTTTAGCATTTTATCAATATCTTTAATAGAAATAAACAGACCTATGTTATTTTTAATTAGTTGACTATTATTCTTTTCTAAGATTTCAATAAACTGCTTATAATTTTTAGTATTAATCCATGAACTTTTTAATAATATATTTGCTTCATTTCCCTAACATTTCCTAAGTTGTCGTTATATTTTTATATACTCATACACTTTTTCTGTTTTATATTCTTCAGTTTCAAATTTATCAAAAATTAATTTCTGCATCATAATACCCTCTTAATCTTATCTAGACTTTTTGCATTTTCTTTTACCTGCTGATTCAAAATCTTCTAAAGATTCTGTAGTTATATCAAAAATTTAATTTCTGCTAAGATCTACCTTTAACCATGTTAACATCTGCATATATCTTTGCCTTATTTATCATAACTATCTTTTTTACCATCCGTCTGACAAACTCAATATTTAAACTATTTTCTAAATTAACACTAGGTATATCTATTATATTTTTTATTATTTTCATCTAAAGAATCATTTTCTAAGAAGATAGTGCAATGATTTCATAGCTCTTGTTGTAGAATAACTATCCACAACATATTCATCTTCATTATTAGAAATATTAATCTTTTCTATTTAATGAATCAACTACATATCTATCTTCTGATATATTTTAACTTCTTTAAATTTATAACTTTATCTATAAGATAGAAGTTTTATTCTTAGCTTTATCATAACTCTCTTTATACATTTTTCAAATATTCATCTTTTTAAGTTAGAAACTGAATAATCTATACTACCCATTAGTTCCATTTTATTTTGTGCTATTTGAACTACTCACTTATTCTATCAAATCCCTTAATTTTAATGAAATACTTGTTTCTATATTATATACAGTCTTCTTTTTCATTACTATATTTTTCATAATTTCAATATATTTATCAAAATCAAAAATCTCTATTAATATATTCTAAACTATTTTATCAACTTTTTCATATATAATATTTAAATTTTTCTTCTTTACTTCTAGATTCATTTTTATATTTAAAGTCAACATACCTTTATTTATTTTATACTCTATACCACCAATTTTATCTACAATATCTAATAATATTTGCTAATGAAAGCACTATTTACTTTTAGTTGATAAAAGTAAGCTCTGTAATATATATCTTACTTTCTAAACCTTTTACCAATATTATTTACAGTTTTATAATATCTATAATTTTCATTAACTAAACTATCATATTTTATTCCTTTCTCCTTCAATTCATTAAGAAATCTTTCCATTTTTCTTTTTGTTATCAATTTGTGCTTTTTCTTTTGCCTTATCTAAAAGTTTTTAACTTTAAAATTAATCTTTGCAGAATCTGCTTTTAATTCCTTTAGTTACTTTAGAATTTGTTTTTAATAATTATATCATTTGCTAACACATTAACACTTAAAACTAAACTTAAAAATAATAATATCTTTTTTCATTTTACCTCTCTTTCTTTTAATATATTTTACAATACATTTCTTTTTATTTTCATTAGTTTTTCTTATATATTAAATTACTGGAGGATTAAAGTAAATTATCCCCCAGTTTAAATACAGCAACATCATAGCTATTACTATTATAGCAATTATTATAGATATTATTAAAATAGACAAAGGTTCTAATACTTTTAATCATTATTTTGTTTCCATATTTATTTTTTCTATAATTCTCTTTTAAATTAAAAGAAAACTTCAAGAAAATTAGAACTCTTTTCTCCCATTCTCAAAAATGAAAATATACTCATTATTAAAGATTTTGATTCTTTAAAAGAAACTTCTATACTTTTACCCCTACTTATTTTATAAACAATAACTTTTAATACAAAGTATTAATATATACATTATCACTTTTAGATAAATTTAAAGCATCTGAAAAATCCGTGTTAGTTTTAAGTATAGAATAAACATTTTCTGTAAATTCAAGTATATACAATTCTCTTATAAAAGGTATATCGAATAATAATTTATCAATTTTAGACTTTATACATTTTTCAAAGCTTAAACATATAAAATATAGTATAAATATCCCAAAATACTAATAATAAAACTTATATATATACTATCACTAAAGAAAGTATAATTTTAGTTAATAATAGGTAGTTTTGATAAATCTACATATATTTCTTTAAACTGCGGCACAAGAAATACAAGCATAGCTGATAACTATTATAAATGAAATTAAAGAAATAAATAGTGGGTATATAGAAATTGATATTATATCTTTTTTAATTCCTCTTCAAAATAGTATTTTTCTTTCAATATAGAAAGTATTGTTTTCATATCACCAGTCTTTTTCAACTATATTTATCATCGCTAAAAACTTTTATCATTATTTATATATGAAAAACTATTAACCAGCCCTTTACCTTTTTCAAGAGATTTACGCATATTTAATAATTTAATTTTTCCTTATTATTATACATAGGGATAAGTATAAACAAGGCATCTAAAGCTCTATATTAGATGATATCAAGCCCTCAAGTTTAATAATCACCATTTTTCAAACTTCATTCTTCAATACTTGCCTCTACTTCTAAATATATATCCCTTTTTCCTTAGTATTATTTCTTTTTCTAAAACAAATTCCCAAACAAAGGTATATCCGATAGATATTTCACTCCATCTTCACTTCTTTTTACACTTTTTCTCATTCAAACCACCAATAAACATACTCCCTTATTTTTAACCATTAAATTAGTGTTAAAAATATTTTTCTTACCTTTTCATTGCCAAAAGTTTAAAAATTACTCATTTCTGTATATATTTGAAGATCAATATATTCATTAAAAGATCTCTATTCTAATTTTAGGATGTATTTTTAACTATCATTCCAGCTTCATAATTTGTATACTTTTTCTTCTTTATTTTTTCTTGTACCTAATATCATTTCACTAGTAATTTTAATTTCACCATCACTTCCCTCAATTATGGTTAAAAGCTGGCACTCTTTTAACATTATATCTCCCTTTTCTTTTTAATGCATCTATATCAACTCCAAAAATAACCTCCAACATTAAATAAATTAGCTAACGATAATTTACCATCCAAAAACTAAAGTGAATTAGCATCTTTGACTATCCTTGCCTAATTTCCAGTTAAATCCTACTCTATCAAAAGATTAGAACTTGTTTCTATTATATTAATCTTAACCAAAAACTTGTCTTTTTCTTTTTATCTAATTTATGTATTAATTCAAGTATACTAAATACTTCACTTTTCTTTTTACCACTAACCACTACACTATTATCTACACTTTTTAACTTTTAGCTCCATTAACTCCATCTAAAGAAGAAACTAATTCTTTTGGTATCTATATTAAATATTTTTACAGTACTACATATATATCCTCAATTTTTATTTTTCTTCTTTTTATAACAACATTTTTATTAACAACTTTTACTTTTATTTGTATTATCTACAGGTATATATTTCAATTTAGAAATTTCTTTATCTGCAACATATTTACTACTAGAAATATGATAAAAATGTAATAAAATATATGATATATAGCTTTTTCAAAATTAACCCCCTTTAAAGTAACCCAAACTAATATCAAAACCATCTACCATCCATCCTTATTTCCGTTCTAGATGTATCTATATAATAATTTGCATTAAAAATCAAATAAAGAAAAATTATAAAACATTTTCATATTACCTTTCAAATCTAAAAACAATATAATTTAATGTATATTTCCCATCACTATCTTTAGGTACAAATTCAGATGTTGATACCAATTTTTAATCCAGATATATTACTAATTTCATATATCATAGATATAAAAAAATGAATTTGATTTTATAACTTTATCATCATAATTAATATATCCTTCTTCATTTTTATCCTCAATTTCAATATTTAATCTTTCTCTTAATTTTATATATTTATTATTAAGTAATTTCATAGTCCCCTTTAAACTCTTTATATTCATAAAATCTATATAAACTATAAGAAAATGTTGAGAAATAAAATTAACGAAATAAAATATTTTTTTCATACTTTATATCCTCAATAATATATTCAAACTTTATACCATCTTCATTATCAGTTAAACTTAAAATCTCAATATCTTTATTTAATTTTTCAACCTCAAGACTAAAATTTATCTAAAATTTTTAAACTTTTCTGCCACCCCTTTTAAATACCATTTCTTTTTCCTTATACTCATATATCAGTATATTTTTATACCATACTTAGTAGTATTTATATAAAAGTCTATATCTAAATATATAGGTTTTTTATAAATTTCAATTATACTATTAGTTTTTCATTTACCTCTTCAAGTTCTATTTCTAAAGATTTAATATTTTCATTCATTTTTCCTTTCTTTAACATTAAATCATTAACATTAAAAAAATATGAAGTAAAATAATATGTTAATAGTGAAAAATTATAACTGCAAAATATATTAAATATTTTTCATTAATTAAATTTTTAGTATAGAGATTTTTAATCTTTTTAAAAATTCTCATATTCCTTTATACAACTAAAAATTTCTTCATCAGATAAATATAAAAATATAATCATCGTAAAACCTGATCTTTCTCACAATCTTCTCTTTTAAAGTCTAATATTTTAAATTCATAATTTTTACTCTTAAAAGAAAATCATAAGTCCTATCATCTTCAACAACCATTATATTTTTTTACCATAATTTTTCTCTATCAATATATCTACATAACTCGATAAATATATTTTAAATTCTAAACTTTTTAAACATTTGATATAGAAATATCTTTAATTTCTTCATCTAACACAAACTTATTATTATATATCTTAAAATAATAAAGATCTAAAAATATATATACTATATCATCTTTTTAATTCAAATCTTCAAAAATATCAAATAATTCTAACTCTAAACTATCAAAATTATATACACTCTCTTCATTATCTTTGAAAATATATATACTATTTTTAGATATAAATAATATAACTCCTTTATTCTTCATAATTTCCAAAAAATAGATGTTTTTACAATAACATTTTTAGTATTAAAAGCTTATTTTTCCAATCTATTAATACAAAGTACCAATAAACTTAGACAAAGTTAATAAAATTTCTCCATTTTTCTCTTTCTTCACGCTTTTTATTTCATAACCACCCTAAACTTTTATGGCCAGTCAATAGAATATGACAAATTTCATATTTACCTTCTTTAAATACTAAACTCGAATCAAAAATATGTATTAATATTCCATTTTTTAATATTTTTGATTTCATTTAAGATTTATTCCCATGTTTTTAATTTATCTTCCAATATATTAAATATTTCAATAATTCTCTACTAATTTCAATTTCATTTTTACACATTTCATTAAATACTATTTTATTATCTATAGAGCGTATAATTTGCCATTTTTATTTTTATCATAATTATAAACTATCATAGTAGTTAAACTAAGTAAAAGTATACTAGAAATAAAAACAACATATATTAGACTATATCCTCTACTTTTTACTCATATGTATATCATCCTCACAACAGTCTCCCCTTATACTCTAAATAAATTTCCAATATATTGTTTTTATATAAAAATTTAATACCATCACATTTTACTATCTTATATTTAGAATTTGAAACATAAATATAACCATTTGTGTATTCATACTTAGTTTTTGATTCCTTTATCTTTCAAAATTAAAGTATTTCCCTTAACTTCTATTCCCCGTCTATATCTAACATTTTTAATACTTTCTATATAAATTATCAAAAAATATAGTTAACTTCAATTTTTTTCAAAATTTTCAATCGTATTATATTTAAAAGCTCTTAATATAACTGTATTTCCAAGATAAAGGACTGTTATAAAAAGTGCAATACTTACCATACTTTCTATAAGCAAATATCCTTTACTTTCTCGGAACATAAATACCTTCTACTTTATTTATTTTAATATAAAATCCATGATATTCAGAATTTATGCCACTATACATATCATTTTTCTTATAGTTAACCTATACTTACCATATCCATCATTTAGTGTATAGTCTAAATTCAAATGTTTTAATATATCACTAGCTTTATTAAATTCTATATTTTCACATATTTTATCTAAATCATCTTGCTTCATTTGTTTTATAAGTTCTAATATATTATATGAATTTTTGTTTATTAAATATCATAATATCAACTTCTCTATTAGCTATATATACCCTGTTTAATATATTTAAAGTTGGAATTAATAAAGATAAAAATATAGCTATAGATACTGTTGTTTTCAATTAAACTCTCCCCTTATTTAACATATTCCATTACAAAACTAAAGATAAAGTTATCATAGGTGCAAAAGGTATATATTTGCTCTTTACTTTAAATATATATATTAAAATAACTATATAAATTAAAAGCAATAAAAATAAACAAATACATAATAGTTTAATAGGTAGTATAAATTTTCATCACCTTTTAAATGCTCCTATACATAACATCAACTTTTATATCCCTAAACCAATTAATTCATTTTTAAAATATTCCTCAATTAATAATAATAGAAATAAAGGAAAACTAAATACAGCCATTCCTAAATACATATTTTCAACACTAATAAATTTAACAAAAGATAGTCATAAATAATAAAAAAATAATAAATAATCTGGAATTAACATATATTTAAAATCATATATAGAAATAATCAGTAGTATTAAATAAAAGCATATATCATGATTTACCATTTTAGACTTAACTTCATACTTTCTGGTTTTACTTATATTCACTAACCACTTTATAGTTTTTCTATATCAAATGTACCCTGTATATCTTCCAACACTGAATTGATTACTTCCATCTATTAGCTTAACTCCAAGATTTTCTCTACCCAATTCCTTAATAATCTCCTCAACTTTAAGTTCAGAACTCTTATTAACTTCCATTAAAATTGATGTATTATTTAACTCAGATACTGCTGATAAAAATTTTTCGCCTTATTGGCTTCATCTAAGTATTTTTGAAACTGAGGTATTGCAAAACTTGATAATATAACAATAATAGATATCACACATATCATTTCAAGTAGAGTAAATCCCCCATTTTTGATTTTTCGTCGTGATTTCATATATTCCCCTTCCAAATATATGTTACTACTTATTAATTAAAAGTCAATATATTTTTAATTTTTAATTTTAATTCATAAATCTTTATAAACACTAATATATCTAATAGTATAAATACAAAAGAAAATGAATGAATTAATATTTTTAATATCTAAAGATATAAAATTAAACTTACAAATAATTAAACAAATACTTTTTATAGCAATATATATTTGTTCTAAGATCGAATTTAATAAATATATATGAATAAAATTTAATAATAAAGTAATAAAAGAAATAAATATGAAAAAGACTAAAAATGGTGTGATTATAATATTGATTAAAAATAATATTCCTATTTGATGCATAAAAATAATACTGAAAAGGCATTAATATTATTTGAAATATTACTGATTTAAAAATACTTTTATAACCATCTTTAATTTCCAATAAATCAATACTCGGAAATAAATAAATTAAAATATATACGGATAAAAATGAAAAATGAATGCTGGATTAAATATCTCATATAAATTTATTCCAAGAATAAATATTAAAGATAATATAAACCTATCTTTTATTTCTTTAAAAAATTATAGAACTAATATACATAATATAGCTTCTCAAAACAGAAATAGGAAAAACAAAGTATTGCTGAATCACGCTAAGTATAAATATGAGTTACAATTTTTTTATATTTCTTTTCTATAAAATTATTCAGTATATTTTTTTGATCATAGAAATAAGAATATACATATGTAATCCTGATATAGCAACAAAAGGCATTAATCCGAGTTTTCTAAACATTTCTCTATCCTCAGATAATATATCTGATTTTTGATAATATAACGGCTTTTAACAAGTCCACAACAACCACTATCTCTAATATTATCATTTAATATTTCTTCTATTTTATATCTTATTTTATTTAATTTTCGAAGATTTAACTTCAAAAATATTACCCTGAAATATATTTATTTTTACTTTTAACTTCAAATACTAAACTATATTTTACCAAAAAGGCAATTCTGTTTCGTTTTTATAAATATATTTCTCTTTTAAACTCTTACCATTTACACTACTTATACTCAATTTATCACCATCTGCTATACAACTTAATATGTATATATTAGATATTTTTAATATCTTTTAAACCTATATTTAAAAATTTAGTAGACAAAATTAAAAGTTATAATAAGTACAGGAAATAGTATATACTCTTTCTTATACATCATACATCCTTATAATAGGATACTTTTGCAGCATTTATTGTATCAAAACTTATCCTTTTTCAAAACTTTATTCTTTTTTGAAAATAAAAATACTAAACGCTTTACTTGCATTATGTTTTTCATTAAATCCTATCTCTAAATATTTTTATCATTATTTGAATTAAACATATATTCATAATTTTTATTTAATTCAATTACTTCATTTCCCTACTAATATTTTCTTTTCATTAAAATTAAATATCAACTTTTCTCTAGATTCAATTTGACTTCGTCTCAATAATGAAATTATTTTTAATAGTTTCTTTTTCCACTTCTTTTTATCAATATATTACTATATATTTTAGATATTCCGTGAATAGATCCTAAAGTAATACCAATTACAACTACAAGTTCAATTAAACTAAAACCTTTATTTTTCAAACCAACCCCTCCCTCAATAATATTTTTAATATAATTTTTAAGTCAACTTTAAATTATAGATTACTTAATAAAAATAGAGGTTTCCCTCATTTTTAATCTTCTATGATATAATCCATTTTAGATAATCTATAATAATAATTCCATCTCTCTTTAGCATTTTCAAGATTTAATTGAAATAATTCTTTTTGCATGTTCTGGATTAGTTTTTGAAGAGATGTAAATCTAGATTCGCTCATTAAAAAATCAATATACTTATCCCAATTTGGTTTTCTTGAATCTAGTTGTAGCGGATTTTTACCATTCTTTATACGTCTAGGATCAAATCTCAATAATGGCCAATATCCAACTTCTAGCAAGTTTTTCTTGTTCTTGAGCTACTCCCATGCCTCCTTTAATTCCATGTGCTATACATGGTGAGTACGTTATAACTATAGCAGGTCCATCAAATTCTTGAGCTTCTTTTAATGCTCTTAAAGTTTGATTTTTGATTTTGCACCCATAGAAACTTTAGCTACATAAATATCACCATAACTCATCATAAGTGCCGCCAAATCTTTTTTCTTCTTTCTTTTTCCATTATTAGTAAATTTCGCTACAGAGCCTATTGTAGAAGCTGATGATGATTGACCTCCAGTATTAGAATAAACTTCGAGTATCTAGCACTAACATTTTAATATTATCTCCAGTACCTAAAACATGGTCTAATCCACTGAATCCAATATCATAAGCCCAACCATCTCCACCTATTACCCAAACAGCACGAGGAGTGATATATGACTTTAATTCTAATATTTCACTTATTCTTTCATCTTTTCTATTTCTTTTTCAATTTTTCAAATAAAATATCTTTCATATTTTGTATAACATTAGCATCATTTTTGATTATCTAATATATTAACTATACATTCTTTTTAAATCTAAACTAATAGCATTACTATCTTTTAATTGAGAAAATAATTCCATCAATCTTTGTCTTAATTTCTCACTAGCTTGAAGCATTCCATAACCGTATTCAGCAGTATCTTCAAAAAGAGACGATGCCCAAGCTGGACCTTCTCCTTTTTCATTTTTAGTATATGGCGTTGAAGGGCATATCCTCCATAAATTGATGAGCACCCAGTTGAATTTGCTATCATCATTCTATCACCATATAGTTGTGTTAAAAGTTTAATATATGGTGTTTCCCCACAACCTGACAAGCTCCTGAAAATTCAAATAATGGTTTTTGAAAAATTGTGATCCTTTAACTGTTTCTTTATTAATATATGTATCTTTATATGTTACATTATTATACAAGTAATCTGCATTTTTCTTTTTCACCTTTTTCGAGTTGTTCTTCTATCGGCCTCATCACCAACGCCTTATTTCTTGCCGGACATACTTCAGCACATGCACTACATCCTGTACAATCAAGAGGAGATACTTGTATCCTATATTTTAATCTTTCAAGTCCTTTACCTATAGGATTTAGCAAATCCATACTACTTGGTATACCTTCGTTTCAGTTACGTATTACTAGGTTGTACTAATCCAGCCCCAGGTGCACTAATAATATTTGGTTTCGTACTCTTTTAATCTAAGGTACATTAATAGAACGATAGCCATCACAATTACCTTATTTAAAAGTAAATGACATTTAGATTTTGGACTAATGTTTCCTGTTTCACTCGCAGATATTGTATAATTAGTTGATTGTGATTAAAGCGTCTCTGGAGTTGCTTATACGGCCTTCTTGCGCTTGAATTACTCTGCCACAACCCTGCTTTAAGCTGCAACGTTCCGTTTCCATTTTCATTGCTTCTAAAATCATTATTGGTTGGTTTCCGTACTTCAATGTCACCTACGTTTACTAAAATACGTGGATGTTACTGCCAGGCATTGGAGATGGCATTGCGTACCATAACTGGTGTTGCTGCTGGGAGCTGCTGGTGCTGGTGCACTTCTACTGCTGGTGGCGGGTTGCCGCTGGAGCCTGGCTGAATGCTACAGGGCGATTGTCACCAACTGCTCCGATTTCTTCCACATTTTCTCACTTGGTACTCTTGTGCGTCTACTTTGATTTTGAATTTACATGTATCATGCCTTCCTCCTAAAATAAGTATGATTTGCGTTTTTGGTGATTTCTTTATTGTTGACTGTCGCTTGATTCACCTGCAGCGTCAACTGAGCCAATACTCGAAGATAATCTGGTTTTCTAGGTTGCGTTGGGACGCGTTTTGACCACAAATTAGCTTTCTGGATAATCTGAGGCCTGTCAACTGCTGCAATGATTGAGATTGCTTCTTCTGCTTCTACGGTACAGCTTCTAATTTTCCCATTCAGATTCTGGTTGTGCAGACTTTGTCGATGCGTGTTCCGTTGCTTCAGAGTTCTTGCTTGCCAAATAATCGTTGGAGTTGTTCCTTCACTCCTTCCAACATAATCTACGTGCAATTATTATACAGAAACGGCGTCGTACCTAAACTGAAGTAGAGGTTTCCCTGTTCTTTTAGTGTTTATTATAAATAGGATAAATGTTATGCTCAATTGTCACATCAAAGCTATTCTTTTGTGTTTTCGATGAAACACTATCTTTTTATTAAATATTGTTAAAGATATCAGCATAAGTAAACGATTCATTCTGCAATAGGGACAGTGGAGCTCCCAGGTTTTAGCGACTGGGGTTCCTCCCAACTATAAAAACAAATTTTTTTTAACAAAGAAGGAAGAATGTGAAATGGTTGCTCCTGATTACAGCTTATATTATGATAGCAATTTTCGTAACCGTTATCATGAAGAAAAAAAAATGTCACCATTTACAGCTTTAGTGTGTTCATTAGTTTTTTCGCAATTATTTTGGTTATACAGATTCAGTCCAAGACTTTCAATGCAATCAACTAATTATAATAGCATTCCAAGGGTGGAAACAGGAGCTTGTGGTTCAAATCTAACGTCATTTGCACAGGCCAGGTATCACCCAGTGGCTATCAGTGCCTATTAATGTGCTTAGGGTTAAAGAGTACAGACCAACATTATTAGTACCAATGGGATTACAT